>Ga0123342_1004447_pt1 | contig 21376 bp, 13 predicted proteins | sample Turbeawhitnodule_FD_89960 | JGI IMG/M metagenome (GOLD analysis project Ga0123342, IMG submission 89960) | Root nodule microbial communities of legume samples collected from Mexico - Turtle bean Mexico white nodule | ecosystem: Host-associated > Plants > Roots > Nodule | place: Mexico: Nepantla...
AGTCTCGGCGTGAGGGGGGTGTGTTGGAGATCCCACATCGACTAGAGATTAGAGCCTTTCATTGTATATAAGTGGGTGCAAACCTCAACCCTATGAGCCGGTTTTATGGGGTTAAGTTAGGCTTAAAGTCCACTTCGTAATAGATCATACCACAAGTTTATACTCGTTCAGATTAAACGAATCCTACACCCAATTTTCAATTTTTCAACCTTTGAAAAATTGGTTCCACTATCAATCAATTTGTACAAAGCAACACAACAATTACAAACACCAAGAGACTATCGACTTCAATCAACTATGGATATTAAAGAGGATCTTATGCCCTATCCATTTTTGAACCACATCAAGAGGATCATAGCCTTATCCACTCTTTAATCACCCAAGAAGATATTTTCCTTATCAACTCTTGCAATAACAACTAACAACAAACACCAGAAACACTCCAGAAAGACAATCTCAAATAAAATATTGGAAACACTCCAACAAGGACAAAAATTACAAAACACCATTGGAACAACAACACAACCTTTATCAAATAGTTGATTTTCTTAAAATTTTGATGACTCAAAATGAGTATATAAAATTCTCGGTTTATTACTTAAAAATGCTCTTTTCATTTAGTGATTATTCTCTTGAAAGAGTGAGTGAAAAGTTTTATTTATCATGATTCGAAGACATTAGTTAAAATTGAGACAAACACTTTTAATCAATTATTTGTTTAAAAAACAGTTATGTTAGGAAAAAGTCCAATATTACAAGGTTTTAATTAGTGGTTTAAAACAACTAAATGTAAAATCTGATTGCACTTCGTCTGTAAGACGGTAATAATATAGAAACAATAGATCATGTAAGATACAAGTGTTTCATGTGACAAATGATAGAATGTTGTGAAGTCTTTTGTTAAAGTATTACTAAGTTCTTAAACCAAAAAAGCATGAAGTTGCATTTGATAAGTGCTAAACGAAAAGATCAGATCATGCAAGTGTTTTGTGTGAGAAATAATAAAAGCACTAAGCATACTACTCACTCCGTCTGGTAGAAGATAGATGATGATCATGATATTTTTTAAGCTTAAGTCTGTGATGCAGATAATGTCTTTACCATCTATCACCAAAGATATTTTTGCCAAGTATAAGCTTTATTCAAATATCTCTTGCGATTTGAGTTAAAGTTGCAATGTCCACCAACTTGCAAAATTATGACTCACTTGTTTTTCTCTTCAAAGGCTTGAAAAATGTAGTTGTTGCATTTCCTTTTTTGGTTGTTGAATAGATTTGAAATCTCATTTCTTCTTCTGTTATCGCCTGATGAGATCTTTTGTTGAGAAACATTAAATTCATGGCATGTAGCATTAATTCATGCCAATACTTATATGTCTTGATAGCATATCCGTTTACATCAAATAATAGATAAAATTGCACACCGTACAAGATATCAACTAAGTTAGAGTTGGAAATAGTTATGTCAGAGAAGTTGGTGTTCATTGCAACTTTAACTCCTATCCAGGAGGTTTTGAACGTTGTTGTTTGGTGTGAATCTTCTTGGGATAAAAATAGAAGACATTTTATTTTCCTTTAGACTCAAGCTTTGGAATATTCTTCATGTATCTAATTTTAAAGTCTTAATTTGTACTTTATCGTCTGAATGATCTTCATTTAACTTATCAGATGAAGTGAAACTTAGCATAATGCCATCTTCTATCAGACGTAGCATATTTATTGATGATCCGATCAACGTCTATCAAACACAATTGTTTCATGTATTTCAAGCTCTCGACTTGTTATGTTTAAACACATAATCAAAACAATGAAGATGTTGTACTTTTTGCTTTAACAATCTTCCATTTTTAATGGTCGTTAAAATAATACATATGAACATGAGCATATTACAACATTAGATGAACAAATTGTGCCAAGAAGGATTGGTCTGATTGGTCTTTAATTTCTACTGAGGAACATCTAATATGATATTAGTTCAGTACTTGATCATTGGTTGAAGCTTGTGGGTTGCTCCACCTTAGCTTATGCGTCTTGTTCATTCTTCAAGACTCATTATTTGGGTCTTCTTCTTTTCAATTCTTGAAAGCTTCTCTTGGAAAACTTTCATTTCTTCTTCTTAGTGTCTCCCCCTTATATGGATATTGTTTCATGATGTCTTCATATTTTTCTCAGCATGGGTTCTCATTGCTTTACCATTTTTCTTCTCTTCGTAATAAATTTTTTCTAAGAGTTCTCCCCTTTTTTAAGCATCATAAACAAAGGGGTGGGGTGTCCTATAGGTATAATAACTATAAAAGTCTTTATTATGAGCATAGGATAGCAATATTTTGTCTATGTTGTGTAAATTTGAGCAATGGATGAAGAAATATTTATGTCAATAAAGGGTATGGACGAAAGTGATAACATTAAGCCTTATATGTTGTGCAAAATTTTGTTGGATGGAGATGTAAGAGTCATGGAGATGTTGTAGCGAAAACAATTGAAAGCTTTATAAGAGCTCACAGTGACTTGAAGTGGAAGTGATGAACTATGGATAGTGAGAGGATAGGCCAACTCACTTTAGAAGGTGGAAGAATGAGATTAGAAGATGTTTACCCTAGAGAGAGTAAGACAAGTGTTTGGCCGAGTAAATTGGCAGCATAACACTAAGTTTCATAATCTGATTTTACAATAAGCTAGCACACTTATTTATAATGTTGGTGATGAAATGTGTTCTTGCTTATGGTTGGAAGATGATTGAAGGAAGAGAAAGAATTGATGAAGAATTGCACTTAAATTGGAAGTGGAAAATATGATAATAAGCATGTTGTTTGGTGCAAGTTTCAAGTAAGAGGTTAAGTCAACTTCCTTGAAGTTTCACTAGGCTTTAAGAGCATCTAGAAAAGAGAGTTTGGAAGAGAAATATGCTGAAAATTTAGAAACACAATTCATTAACATCCAAATATGAGTTTACAATGCATGAGCCACTTATTTATAGGCTCTCAAGAAGGCAATGGTGTGTCCCTTAGGTTACCTTCAACTTAGTTAAGCTAATTTAACTATGATGAAGGTTAAACCTTGCAAGTGATCATCCAAGTTCAAGAAGGTGCTCTTGAAACCTTTGCTTGAGTGCCAAGTGAAGGTTTATATAGTTCCTTTGAGTTATTTTCAACCTATTTTAGAAATGGCCTAGAAATACATGGCCTAAATAAAAGTCTAATATACTTTTTACAATTTGTACAAACTGAGCATATGATGGCTTGAGAGGTGAGGATGGTTCACCATCAACTAGGGTAAGCCAAAAAGGGAGCTAAATTTAAAATAATTCAAATTCAAAATAAACCCTAGATCTAGAAGAGCCCATGAGAGTGTGCATGTGGCTAGTCACACTCTCCATGCTTTCTCCCATGTGTAGCACATGTTAAATGTGTCTTGTGTGTGTAGCTAGCTCCTTGGTGTGCCTCTTGCTTCCTCTTGGATATTCTAGGGTTTACATTGAGCTTAAGGAAGCTCAAATGTAACCCTAGATAACTCATGCTACCTTGTTCTACTTTTGACCGAAATACAAGGCCCAAAACTACACTACTTGGCTCAATTATTTTATGCTACTAGGACCAATACATGACCCACAAAATCCAAAACTACTTTATATAATTATTTAAGCTAAAGTTTGACCCAAAAATAATATTGATTAGTCTCTTTTGAATTAAGTCGAAACATAGTATTTTTGTGTTCTTCTTACCAAAACTCTAGTTAATGTTTTGATGACTTAGAGGTCTTCTTTAATATGATGTGTACATTCATTCATCCTAAATTTTTCCTCTTGATTAGGCCTACAAAGATAAATAAAAGCCCAATTAGGCTCATATTTGCAAGTAAGTCCATACACAGACTCTAGGTCTTCCTCCTCTTTATTTTAGGTTTGTTTGTGGTTGGACGGTTTCCATCATCCTCTCCCACTTAAGAGGATCTATCCTCATATCTACAAGTTTGGTTTTAGACAACAACCTTATTATTGCATGGAGTTTATGTTTATCCTCCAGGATCAAATACCCATATAAAATTACCAAACAGATCAATTGGTATATTTACAAAATTTTTCAAGCAGAACAAAGTTCTTCAAGGAATAACTAAGAAACTGTTCTTCAAGGAATAACTAAGAAACTTTTGGCTTCTAAAAGCCATATACTTCTGACATAAGTACACGTCTTCATAAGCATTTTTATTTATTTTTATTTTTCTATCTTATGAGGTTGCCATTTTTCTTGAAATTTCTTGTTTTTTTTTTGGCAACTCAGCACAAGATTTATTTAAAGAAGAGGAGTTCAAAATTTCTTTTCTCTCTTTTTCTTTTCTCTTTCTTTTACTAGGTTCTTAGGTGGTTCTATTATTTCTTTCTCTATAGTTTGAATTTCCTCCTGTGAATCTTCTTTAGATTGACATTGTTCTTTCTTTTTAGCTTGTAATTTTCTCTAAATTATGTCTCTCTTCTTGTATATTCTTTTTTTCTCCAGTTATAAATTTTCTTCATATTTTTACAAGCTCTTTTATTTTTTCTCTAAGTTGTAAGATTCTAAATTTCTTCTCAAGAATGGCAAGTTTGGCATCTCGTTCTTTCAAAAATTTATTTTTCCTTTTATTAAAAGAAATATGCTTAAACATCTTTAAGAAATTGTGTTACAAGAATTTTCTTAAGAAAGAAGCTAAGCTTACCACATAAGGTAGGTTCCTAGGAAAGAGAGGTGAATCACTATGGATGACTTAAGTACCAAGCCTTTCCTAGCCAAATCCTATTCAAGTGCACTTCACAAATTTCTTTCTAAAGAAAAATTGCTTTAAACACAAGTAGGATGTTTCCTAAAAAAAATAAAAGAAACTTCAAAAACACACTAGAAATTAAGCTTGCAAAAAATTTAAACTAGATGAGGGTCATTGGCACCTTTGGACCTTTGAGACACACTCCCCATCTACACGAATGATTAATCCACTAATTAAGAGTTTAGTACTTTTACAACTCAGAAATACAACAGAAATTACAATTAAATTTTCCTATTCTAATCTTCCAAGTGTTTGTCTCTCCTTTCCAAGTCGTCCACTTGCTTGCTCTCCTTAGGGAATTCAACCTTAGTTATCTTTTCCTCACCTTGGCTATCAAAAGCTTAATTTGAAATTTGACAACACAAATGGATTATAAATTGACAATACACAAAAAGTTTAGAAGAATTTGACAAACTAGAATTAAAACACGCAACAAAGTAGGCACACAAGTTTTGGAAACCTAAAGAAAGGAACTAATGTAGATTTCAAACTAAGGAATTGTGAAATGTGACTTAGCTAATTTATATTTTTTATCCAAAAAGGATCCGATTTTGAAATTTTAATCCTCTAAAATTAAGATCACAAGGAGTAAATTGCCACTGATTTCAAGTCAATACAGAACTGGACCAAAAAATAACAAATCCAAAAATCAGACCCAGAGCGTTGGGCGAATACAATTTGAGCTAAGTTGTTTGAATTTGATGCATATGGCTTTTCAGATTTGGCTAATATAGATTCCAACTATAAGAATTTGTCATTGATTTATTAACAAATATAGAACTCAAATTCATTATTTAAAAACACTCAAAGGCGCACAAATTTCAGCACACATCAATGCATGCTAAGAGACTCAATTAAAGCAAGAAAATAAAATGTAAAAAAAAAGTACTACATGAAATTGAAGATAAATTTGGATCCACATGACTTGAGACAACATGTAATGGATTTCAAAATCAAAATGAGTCAAAATTATATGACACTGATTAAAATTTAAAAAAAAAACACAAAAGTACACTAATATTACATAGTTGAAAAGTTGGAAATAGTTGATAAGTGTCACAATATAATAGAATTCATAGATAAGAAGACATGCAAATTAAGAATAATATGTACAAATATCAGCCAGAAGCATGTCAAAACATACAAATCACAACTACACAAGAAGAAAAATTATGCAAAAAAAAAATTAAAAATAAAGCAAAGAAAGATGAAGTATTAGTCAATTTGTCCAGTACATAAAGAATGACTCAAAATAATGAACATATTTAAAACGCTGATCAATCTTCATACACTAAATGAATTGAGTGCAGAACATGAAAGAATTCAAAGAGAGAAAAAGGTTGATATGGTTGGAGCTTGAGAACAAAACGGATGATATAACAATTATCATTGTTCATATCAAACTACATTTGGAGTTGGATCAGATAAACCAATTTTTTCCCTATAGTGCATTTTACGTGCCAACTTCTGAGTCCATTTGTGTAACCTTTTGGGTTGATTCTTTCTCACCTCAGTAGTTTCTCCTCAAACGGCGAAAAAATCATCTTATTTTTAAAAATTGTATTTTAAATTAAAGAATTTAAAATGTATTGTTGCTATTTAAAATCTAGAAAGTATTTTTGAAAATACTTTTTGGATTCTATAATCTGAAATATTTTTAAAAAAATATATATATTTTGAATTATATTTTTCTCTTAATCTGGAATGCATTTTTCCAAATTTACATATTTTAGATTGTAAAATTAAAAAGGAAGTATTTTGGATTGTAAAATTCAGAAGAAGTTTTCAAAATTAAAAATACCTTTTTCAATTCTTTAATTCATGATGTATTTTTTATAAAGAAACCATTCCAAATTATAGAATTGGAAAATATTTTCGAATCCAAAAATCTTCTCGATGCTGATCTAGAGTTTTTTCTGAATTATATCAATAAAATAAAAAAGATATTTTTGATATTTTAAAGAGTATGAGATTCAAAAGAAACTATGCATAACAATCAATGATTTGTGCATGTGTACCCGCTTTCTACCTCTCATGTAATAGGTTGTTTAGACAGTCCACATAATAAAAATAATCCTAAATTTTTATATATAAAAAATATTTCGAAAATTGTTAATTGTTATATCGAGTTTCAGAATCACTTCATAGTTAATTTATTTTTTTTAAAGTTCTGAAAATTATTAATTATTATGATGAGTATCATGCTTGATGATTAAAACTTTTATTTATAAAGCTTTAAAATTTATTAATTATTATGTTGAGTCTTAACTCACTTGATAATAAAATAAAATTCTATAGAATTATTAATTATTATATTCAATCTCACATTTATTTCATAATTAATTTTTTTTATGTAATAATTTTAAAAATTATTAATTATCTTGTTAAGTCTCGAACTACTTGACAGTTAAAATTTTCAATACAAAATTTCTCTTTAAAACAATTAAAAATATCAACTAACAACATTTTTACAACTAAGAATTACATAAATTATAATTTTCCATTGTGAATGAAAATATATAGGTTCAATGTTAATTCTTGTCAGTCCAAATAAATAATCTCATAAATATTTTCTTGATTTTAAAACAAATATTTTATAAAATTTTGTTTTATTTTTAGAGGAAAATAACATTTTTTTTAACAAAATACATTCATTTTTGCACATTTAATTAAAGTTAAACTTTCTTAGGATGAACATTTGGGACAACAACTAATGAAATCTTGAATCTTTCTCTCGTATCACTTTTTTTTTATGGATTTTGAAAGTAGTGGGGGAGCTTTGGTCTTGGCACACAGTTTCTTGTAATCAAAATTCTTACTCGTGATATATGCACAAAACAAAGATGGAATTAGAAATCAATTTAACGTGACATTCAACAAAATGCAAGAAAGCAATCTTTATCCAAAAAAAAAAGAAAATAGAGTTCTCCACGAAGGGCATGCTAAGGAGACATTTACTGTTAATAGGATGAAGGAGATTTTTTATGATTTATGTGTATAATTTTTCCTCGACCAAAAGGAGGTACTCAATCCTGAATTTAAATTTATCCAACCTTTGCCAATACAAATGAAATTTAAGTGTATAATTTGAGTAAAAGAAAAGGCATTTTTAGGGTATTAAGGAAAGTATTTCAACTTTAAAACCTTGATTTTGAAATTTTTGAAAGAAGAAGTATACATGGTAAAAAGAGGACCATGTTGAGCTTCGTTCAATGAAATTCAACTGATCTCAAAATCGTGTTTTAGTTGATAAAAATACATAAATTTGATTATAATCATACTTATATGAAGGTAATGGCTCAATACTTGAAAGACTTTTAGAAAGGCCTAACTATTTGAGTGAATTTGGCTAAGAGCCATATTCATGGTAGTAAGCGTTTTGTTCTTGAAAGAGAATAACGAAAATAAAACGTCGAGTTCTTTGAAGAAGAACTCATACACAAAGGTAAAGTCCTTGTGGTTTGGCAAGAGTTTCATATAAACTTTGTCCTAAGTCATTACAAGCTTCCGCCAAGATGAACTCGGTCATTGAGTCAAAACATACGCTAAAAGAGGATACAAATTCCTTGATTGATTATCTCAAGGTGAGCACATAGGGATATGCGGCAACTTCCCAAAGTACCTAGAAGTACTTGGGATCGGTGATTTGAGAAAACATATATTTCCTTTTCTTTTTTTCCAAATTTGACCCTAATGTTTCATGTGCCTCTCGGGAAGAAGCTTTACATTTTCTCATTGGGACAACGATAACTTTATTCCCCTCCAACGCAACAGAAACAACCGCAACGATGGTATTAGGGGGTGGAGAAGAAACTTCCTCCATTGAATCCCCTTCAACCGAGAATGGGTCAGTACGACTCAAAGAAGTTTCATCTCCAATGGGAACAACCTTTGTCTCCATTAAAGGAATCAAAAAATGAAGAGGAAGAAGCCATTAGAAATATACCTAGAGGAAATGAGTGAACGAAGTGCAAAGAGATGAAATGCCCGCATTAACTAAAAGCATCAATGAAGAAAGCATAAGTGGAGTAAAGGCTTTTTTATACTTAAAAATGAAGGGTAGACAAAGCGTTTAAAAATGCTTTGCCTTTTTTAAGAGTGAAACATCATGACTACGCAACGTCGCATCCTAGGACAACATGACAAGTTAAGTTAAACGTCAACCATTTAAGTGACATAACACCTCGAAACCATTAAAATTCATCATTAAGTATAAAAATCTCTCATTAATGATTATAAGGATTCGTACCACTTCAAATAAGTTATAACAAAGAAAATAGACTAAGCTCAACTCTATGAGTGGTCACAAAGTTCGACCACAAACTAGATGTGAAAAGAAGACCTAAAATTATGTTTCTGAACATAAATGGGTGAAAAATGACATATGAGTTAAATTACTTCAAATTAAAACTAGATCATCTTTTAAATTGGATGTCGAGCTAGTACTGAAATTTAAGAAGATTATATTACCCGCTTATGAGAGTTGGGAAAAACCACCTACAAATATGAATAACTCAGATTGACTCGAACATTGATTTTTGTTACAAAAGACTAAATAACCTAATAACGACTTGTATTTGGATATTAACATAAATTCAAAATCCTACAAATATAGTTTTATTTTCCAAGGAATACTCACTAAATCTCATTCTTACTCACTCAATACTTTGATATATTTATCTAGCCTTTACTTACTGAAGTGACGAAGAATCTTCTCTAAGTCAATCTCCACTTCTTCATTAACAAAGTTAAGCAACCATTCTGAACAAGAATTAACTTGACCAAAACTCAATTTTCCCAAAGTCTCTCTCAATCCACCTCAGACACTTCCAATTCAACATCGATAAGAACACACAAATTGATTTTTTTTTTAATTTTTATTTTGGTTCACTTATAATCATATACTACATACAAATTGTGCTTATTATAAAACAAAATTGGAAGGAGATGTGTTTAATTTCTATGTTCGAGAACTATTTAGTTCTTAATTTAAAAGCAATTAAACAAGATTGTTAAAATGATTGGTGGAAGGTGATGTAAGGCAAAAAGTAAAGTGTACAACGGATAAAAACAAGATGAGAGCTGCTGATAACTCTGTTTTTAATTCTTTAAAACATTTGTTTTGACAAGAAATATTTGAAACTAATTAGATTTTGAATGAAGATTTGATCCTTGAATAATCTTTTTGGTAAATTGCTGCCTCGTAACATCAGCAAGCAGCAACCTTGCATGTTTGTTAGAAGCCTATGCAAACCACAAACCAGGCTCCGAAATCCAGCCGAAGTTTTACAAGAAAATCAATACATTTATTTTCTTCCCTCAAAGGATTGTGCATTCAAAAACATAACAATCAACAACACATCACTTTCATGTCAATCATAAAGCGAGCATCCTTGATTTGCTTGATTTTATTTGATTTTCAAAGTTCTGTATCACATAATCTGATCATCAACTCAGAAACCATTCTTCGAGCAAAAGGTATATAACTGAGGCTATACCTGTAACAACGTGGAATTATTAAAGATCTACATAAAAGTACAAAGCAAACATGTTATGGGAAGGAGTTGTTATATACTAAAGTTATGGGATTTGATTAATATTATTGTTGGGTAGTTAAGATTTAATTGGTAGATATTGGGATTTAATTAGTTGAGATTTAATTAGTAGTTTTTATCATTTATCATTTATCTTTTAGTTGAGATTTAGTTAGCAGTTTCTATCATATATCTCTTTAATTGGGATTTAGTTAGCAGATTCTATCATATATTTCTATCATTTGTAGTCTTTAGTACTCTATAAATAGAGTATTAAACTATTATCTGGGATATGAATAATATATTCATTTTGTTTTCTTTTCTCAATTCTCTATCATATTCTCTATTGTTGTTCTCGTTCTTGGTATAATCGGAAGCCACTTAAAGGTTTCCTTTGTCCGAGAAATGGTTTTCACTCTTCATGTCACAAATTTACATCAAGAAACAGTGCTGTTGAAAAAGCAAACTCACCAGATCAGGGCACCAATCTCAACTATAACAGCAACTATGGTCAGCACTTTGCTATGAATCTACAAAACATGAAAAATTAATCAGTTTTCCATTCAACTAAGGGCATGTTTGGGTATTTTCATCGTCAAAACTTTAGAAAAAAAACATAAAAATGTGAAATAAGTTTTTTTATAAATTAAAACTAGTTTATGTACAAGTTAAAAATCTAATTTTAGAGAAGTAAAACGACAAAGATTTTACAAATTAGCTTATACACAATTTAGTTTTAACTTATTTTCTTTGTCTTCTCTTATAGAGAAAATTCATCGTAACAGATTCTAAGAAAGGCAGCGACAGGCCACAAATTTGATGAACAAATTCAGATAGCTTGATTACAGGAACAAGATTCATGGTGTAACGAGAATATGTTAGCGCGCCTTATCAGAGTAGGTAAGTAAAAGAAGGTGGAAAAGATTATTATTCAAATGTTCTCACTAATATCACTTTTTAAGATTAGTAACTCAAGAGAGCATTAAAAAATGCAAGTAATTGGTATTTCAAACAATAGGTACTTGCTATATGGAGCTTGTCGCGATCAAAGGAGTAGGGATTACCCAAAGAGCACAGATAAGTGCTATAACCACGCATCCAAGGTATATGGCTGTAGCAAAAACCCGAACAGGGTCAAACATCATTCCCAATTGCTGTGCAGGTCCAAGAAGAAAACCTGTACTGTTTAGACACAAACCGAACTTAGAAAGTTTATTGAACTAAATCCAGTAAATTAAAAGACAAATAAAAGTGAGTCAACCTTGCATATTGCATAATAACACATATTAAAAAATAAATACAATATAAAATTTGATTCTCTATATATCCTTTACTCAGGAGGTATCTTTGTCCTCGAATTAAGAGAATTCATTCCCCCATGATATTGTATATATTAGGGATTACATTTTATATTTCTTTAATTTTCTTTAATTATATAATTCAAATTCTTATAAATAAAGAATCATGTTCACGCTTATAACACAATTTCTTTTAAATCTTTTCCATATGGTATGAAAGCTTAGGTTCTCTCTCCCTTCCCTCTATTTTTCTTTTTCCTTGTTGTGTGCCCTCTTCACATAAGCATCATCGCAAACCACTGTCAATCCATTTCTAGCAGTATGCTTGAATATTGTCTAAGTAACACTCCAATGGAGTCCAATGTCAAGCTTGAACATCATAGACATTACCTTTGCAGCCAATGTGGTAAATGAATTCCTCAATGCCCTTTGTGATAGTCATTGAGATGTTGTCATGCATATCATTAGTTATATCAAGAATGCACCAAGTAGCAGACTTTTATCTGAAGATTAAAGTGACACCAGGATTGTGTTAAAGTTAAAGTGTGAATTGGTGTTTCATATTGTGTAAAAATTAGCAAGTTGAGCAACATGTAAAAAAGCCTACAAACCTATTGTCTTAGTTTTGGATTTAAGATGGGTCAAGTTCTCTTGCAGGGTTACCTCGTGGCCCATTGGTGAAGATCTCTTCAGAGTTTCTCTTCTTAGGATTGACCAACAAGTGGTATCAAAGTCAATGGTACTAATATAGAAGGAACTCATACTTGAAGGGGAGATTGTAGAAGTTTAAGTATGAATTGAAGTCTCACAGTGTGTAAAAGTGAACAAGTAGGGAAACATATAAATAAAAAAGACTCACAAACTTATTATCTTGAGATTTTGGTTTGAAGAGGTGGTGTCAGATTTTGTTTTTATAATATCATTTTATTCTTTATAAATAGAGAATTATGTGTGCTCCTAACACACAATTCTAGTAATTCGTTCTATAAACTCAAAATTTATGTTGGCTTCGGACTTAGTTTGGGAGAAGTTACTTTTAAATCTTACATATCAACAAGGAGCAAATTAGATCTACCTTCCAACTGCTAACAGGTTGCCAAAGGTGAACAACACCGCAAACTTCATGGGTTTCACAAAAACAATCATTGACTGCATAGTACAAAGAAAAGTGTAAATAAACAAAGTATGTTTAAGTTAACAAGACAATTTACTTGAGGTTTCTAAAATTTCAGAATTAATAGACAACAAAATATCAATATAACACAATAGACCATGTATTATATGTTACACAGTATATGATATTCAAAAATTTTCCAGAGAACATTTATGTGAGCCAAGTTACTTAGAATTCAAGAAAAAAGAAAAGAAAGTTGCGTGAGTTTTAAATAATAGGTAAGTGACCGGAGAAGATTGAAATTATCTCTTAATAGAATTAAAGCAGAACTTTTTTCAATAGTCTTAGAAACAGTTTTAAAGATTGCAAGAATTAAATATGAACCATGCAATATATAGAGATTCTTGAAGTTGGATTTAGCCAAACTCAACCCAAGTGCAACTTCATAGGCTTTGATAACATCTAATACATGGACAGCTGGGTGTTAATGTCCCATATGCTGTCATAATTATTTTTAATAAGAAATAACCTGTATGTACATAAACAATTTTTTCCGTTATGTAAATTATATTCCTTTTGTTAATTATGTAAATATGACACAATTTATACCTATCTACATATATCTATGAATGTTTTCTTGACTCATGAACTTTATCTCTCTCAGACTTGTCATTTACAGTTGAATAATATGGCTTCTTTTTAAAACTTGAAATTATTCAAGTCTTATGATAAATAATTATTTCCTGAAATTTTATAAAAAAAAATTAAAGTTTTTATCAATCACTAATTCATATTTGCTTTAAATTTATATAAGTGATGATATGTGTTTTAAAATTGAATAAAATTTTATACAACTTCTATTTAAATTCAATTGGTTCCTTAGAAAAATATTAATGAAGTATTATTTAGTTAGTTAATTATTTCAAAATTATTAAAATTAAACTAATAGACAATATAATCTTGTGCGTCACACTTCCTACTCATGAATGTCATAAACTTGGTGCTCAGTACGTTAAGTTCGTTTTCTTGGTTTTCTAATTCTCAAAAAGGTTATGTTTGTTATGATCCAAATGTGTGTTGTATGAGAATATCTAGAAATGTTATTATCTTTAAAAATCAGTACTTCTTTCCATCATATTTAGAAATGTTTATCTTTACATCTTTATCACTATCTTTTATGCCTTTCTACTGAATGATTTAGACTTGTGTAATGATTTAAACATAGTTCTGCATATGAAAGACATCGTCTTAATGACTCTGAACCCCTTCAAGATTATGATCTGATACTAGATCCTGCAAAAGGTTGTGGCGAAATCAAGTACTGTAGCAGAATATAGGATCATGGCTTTGTTTGTGTGCAAACTCAAATTGCTAAAGCAACACCTCAAGGACCTCAAATTTGATAAAGCATCCCAGTTGACTCATATGTGACAACCAAGCAACTTTGCATATTACGTCACTCTCTTCTATAACAGGACCAAGCACATTAAAGTTGATTGTCATTACACGAGAAAATTAAACATAGAAATATTGTTACAAGCTTCGTTTACACTAGTAAGCATTTGACAGACTTATTCACTAAACCTCCTGACCTGTGTTCTATTTCAAACGCACAGTTACAGTCAATCCAAGTCTAATTTCTTTTCTCGTTTATCACTGTCTAAAAATGTAAGGAACCTGAACCTAGAATAGTTGTCAAAATGATGTGTTTAAAAATGTTAGTTTTTAAAAAATCAATACTTAAATAAAAAGTAACTAAAGAAAAGTTTTACCAAAAACTTGGGCTGTAAAGCACCAAAAGAGCACAAGCTAAGTGTTTAATAAATGTATCAAAGAAAAGGTAAGAAGTAACACCTATTGAGGAAAAGCTTATAGAATCTTGCCTGTGATGGTTTGAAATATGAACAGAAGACCAATTGAAGAATCAGTCAGAAGAGTTAACGGGAACAAAGAACGCCCAATAACTACAGATAAAGGAAGACAAAGGAAAACCGAGAAACCGGCTAGATCTAAATGGCCTTCTTGAAACTTAATTTTTGAAAGAACAAAAAGCACTTTTTAGACTCATCCCTTTCTTTTTGGGTCTAAGTAAACTTAGAAATAAAAAATAATTATAGGCAGTAAGTATATAGACAATGCTCAATAAGTGAAAAACTAAAACCGAAAAGGGAAACATGATGAAAGTCATGCATGATGCATACACAGAAATAATATAAAACAACCTGAAGAAAGAAAACAAAAATAAGAATATAGCCTTAACATATGCCAAAAAATAGGTTGGAGTGAATCATAGCTAATCATCTACATGATCAGAGAAGTTGCTCAATTTTTAGTTGTTTGTTAGGAATCTTGGTTACGATTGGAGTGTTACTGGACTGGGCTTGCTCTAGATGTATACCCAGATTATTAGTATAGATAAGAGCCTTAGGTTAGCCTTTTTATATTAACACTACATCTAATTATCATTGATATTTATCGCTTTTCCACCCTTTCTGAAATTTTAACAATGACAAAGATACTCAAATCTTTCCACAAATGCATTTCAGCCATTTCATGCAACAAATTCTGCTAGTAGTACCTTATCCACCCAATTGATAATGCCCGATTATGGTTTCCCACTACATAGCAAGGTCCAGCCCTCTTGAATCTTGCAAGATATGGTATCTTTTTGTGGACCCAAGATGAGAAACTGACAACGTCAAAATATGGAGAAAAATGCAACAGGAAAATAAAAGTATAAAACTACTCTTATGCTTACAGAAGAAATCTGATCTTAGACTTAGTCATTTGCTGTCAGGGTGAAGCACGGGACATAACTGGTTCCTAAGAAACACCATCAACTTCCTACAATGCAACACCAATGGCCAAAATATGTAGACAAAAGAACTTCATTCCGTTCAACTAAATATTTGCCACTAATCTAACTATTTTATTACTAATTTACAAGGGATTCATTCAGGTTCATTTTCTGTTCTAAACTTCTACAAGTCAAAATCTAAATTAAACACAAGATCACAAGTATGTCACAATCGTATTATAAATACATAAGAAAGGGGACACAAATGTCGCTCACCAGTAACATGCAGGCCACACCAGCAACAAAACATGCGGCAAATCCATAAATTCTCTGCTTAGTCAACAACCAAAAATTATATAACATAGAGCCGTTACTGTTAGATAAATTTGAAAGAGCAAGATTAACGTAAAAAGTTTTGACAGTACCTGTGTTGTTGAGAGGGAGCAGAGGCCACCTGAATCCTCACCCAACAAACTCTCTCCCTGCTCTTCATCACCTCCCGTTAATGACCGAATGTTCCACATTGTTTATAAGCAAAGAGTTTCTTCCTCACTGATGGCACTGTACAAATTAGATGCATAAATCAAATAATCTCTAAATCTGTTGAAACTGTAAGAACGGGAACAAAGAAACTAAGATACCCAACCAAGCAAGTAAGCATAATACATTGCGACCAATTTTTTTTCAACCAGTAATAGTAAAAAATAAAAATAAAAATCTAATTTTTAATTTATCGTATGCAATTCCTATAATTCTCAAGTAATTTTAGAAGAATTTTCTTTTAACTTAATCAAAAAGATTATTTTTCTCAAATTTTTCTTTTTATTTTACTTTCCTAAAACTCACAGAGAATTATCAATTAACACTCAACTTGCGGTGCTTAATATAACTCGCAGCATTTTCGACGTTTTCTTCCTTTGATCTTGAAAGGGGAGAAGGAAAAAGGATATATATAAAATTGATTTCATGAATCAGAAGACAAAGGAATAAGAGGAAATCTTACATAGATTGGCCTCAAGAGGTTCTTTGTTACTGAGAAATTTCAGAGGAGAAAGCAAAGCAACCGAAAATGTAGCGCATTTTCCCCGATAATAACCGCGTGCGGAGAAGTCATTGGGACGGAAAGAGGAAATTTTGCAGCCATGAAGGGAGTTGAAGAGTAATAAGCTCTACACACGTTCGCTGGCACTGGGCACCACCTACATTTTTCTATGCTTTTAATTTTGTTTTCGTAGACACTATGTTTGATTTATAAATACTTTAGTTTAATAACTTCAAATATTAAAGTAAATAATTAAAAGATGTATTATCTTAAAAAATATAATATATTTTATAATTAATAAATAAAAATAATTTATGAATGAAATTAATCGAGTAGAAGAAAGAATAGTTGGGTAATTTAATTGTATGAAATTTCGTATGTTATCTATGGTTAATTGAATGAAAATAAGATGTATAATAATGATCAAATTGGTTAAGTAAAATTTTAATAATAAGAAATTATAAATATTTATAGCAATGGATTTAAATTATTATAAACTAAAATAAAATACACTCCAAATTTAATTGGAATAAAAAAAATGAGAAACTACGTGAATTACTTCTGTAATCCAATTAAATTAAATTAAATTTGGGTAGAAAGTTAAATTTGATTAGTAATAGTGTTTGTGAATACATTAAGTTAAACTTGACTTTGGACTGGTACAAATTTAATTTAGTATAGAATTTGAATAAACTAAAGTATGTTTTCTGAATAAATTTGAATTGATTTTTACGATTCTATTAATATAAAATTTAACAAGAAATTTAAAATATATTTTTTAAATTGTTAAATGTTTCATAATAAACATTAACAAATAAAAGACATACTTTTTTATTATTATTATATTTATAATTTAGCTTTTTTCTCATATTGATAAATAAATTATAATATCTTATAGTTAAAAATTATAATATAAATTTGTTATTATGTTTTTGTAAATATAAATATATTATAAGTAAAATACAATCAAATCTTAAAATAATTTTAGTAGATATTATATATGTTTGTTAGTGGCTAATTAACTCTAAATATATAAGTGGTTCAATTTTTTTATTTTCAATCCAAAATCCTAACCAAATGGTTCGGTTGATAAAAAAAAGTAAATCAAAAGTATTAAAAAATAATTGTTTGATCAATTTTTAGTTTTTTTTTATTAATTTTGTAGTTTTGTTTCTGGATTGATTTATTTTCAAAGAATCCTATTAGTGACTTAAAATGAAGATTTGATGTTTCTAACCACTTCCATCTAGTGATAGATATGTTGAATAGTTGATCTTATGATTAATCTAGTATTTGAGTTAATGTAATTTTGATGTTTTAAGTATTAGAAGTAAGTGTTCATTCTTTGATTTTGATGTTTTATGATTTAAGCCTTTTAATTATTTTAATAAAAGTCAAGATATTTTAATTGCTTAATTTTTTTTAAAGTTAAAATGTTTTTCATGTTCTTGAGTTAGCAAACAAAACATTTTAGTTAATTAAAACACTTGAGCTTTTATTAAAATTGATTTTTGTCGTCCTTTATTATATTAAAATGCGAATTAAACAATTAAAATCACTAAAGGACCTTATTAAAGTGATTTTAGGTAATTAAAATGAACTTTTAACCGATTAAAAAGTAGCGTACTATTTTAGTTAATTAAAATATATTTTTAATAGGTTAAAACTATAGTTCAACTTAGAAATGCATTATAAACACACTTGAAACAAAGTTTTACCAAAATATATTTTGAAAAAAGATTTTGTTAGTGTTGAACAATTTCTTGAAGCTATTGATAAAGGATCATTGAATCAAAATCATTAATTGTTAGATATATATTAAAATATCATCATTCTTTATTTATTTTTTTCCTTGAGATGAAATCTTGCCCAAGTAAAAAATTTATATTGAAGATCACCATATTATTTTTCCATATTTGTAGGATATATTGAATCTTGTGGAATCAAAGGGCATATGATATTGGAATTGGTACAAAATTAATCATTGGCATGCCTTGAATGCAATTATGAGGATTATGAAACGAAAAACCTTACGGAAAACAAGGAAAGAAAAATTTAAAAGGAGAAAAAGGCGTTTATAAGAGAAAAAAAAAGTTTAGGGAAAGGACGGAAGAAATTATAGAAAATAAATTAAAAATGGAAAGATAAAAAGATAGAAAAAGAATATAGAGAAAGAAAGGAGAGAGAGAAAAAAAAAAGAGAAAAGAAGAAAGAAAAGAAAGACATCAAAGAAAAAAAGAGTAGAGAAAGAGAAGAAAAAGATTCAGTTTTATTTTCACATTGTTAATCATGTAAATCTCCTTATTTTGAGCTTATTTAATTATTCCTTATTTTGTAGTGGATTGAATTGATTCTAAAACTTATGATTGGTCCTTTGATATTGATATTGTTTGATATTTTACTTGGTTAGTATTTAATCCTAGAGAAAGATATATAACAATATTGATAGTGAGAAATTTTTCTTTTATAAATTCAAAATATCAATATAAATTAATTTTCTTGAATTACTTTAAATTTGAGTGTATTCAACACTTATGTTTGTATGTGATTTTTTAGGTGGTAAAGAGTTGAATTCGTAGAGAAAATTTCTCCGATTTGAGCAGGATGATGAGTGCATGAAGGGGTCAATAATAGACTTAGAATTTTTAAACTTTTAATTTGTTTTCTTGTAATTTGGATTAACTTTTTTTTTAATTTCTTATATTGGTCCTTGTATTTATTTTCAACAACTCCTGTAATTAGATTAATAGTATAAAAAAACATTTTGTAAACTCTTGCATTCATAATATGCCTTTTGGAGAAATTGAAACTTAACTTTGATGACAAAAATTCTTATTATTAAAATAAAGAAAAAAAAAAATCTCTTGTATTTAAAGAGCACATAGGGTTATGCATAGAAAAAATATGAAAAAAAAGTATTGGTAAGCCCATTACATATAAATATCTAACATAGGTAGAAATATCTAACACTCCCCTCCAAGTTGGTTATATAAATCGTATGTATCTAGTTTGTTTATAATTATAATCCATCATAGTCCCTTATAAGGATTTTGTAAACATATATACTAACTGATAATTTAAATAAACAAACTATGTCTTAATATGAATGATACAATATTTTCTCGAATAAAATGACAATCAATCTCAATATGTTTGGTTCTTTAATGAAAAACGATATTTGAGCTAATATGAATACTAGCTTGATTATCACATATAAGTGTCATTTGATTGACCTCTCCAAGTTGTAATTCTTTAAGGAACTATTTAAGCTAAATAATATCACAAGTAGTTGAGGTTGTAGCTTTATATTTTGGTTCTGCACTAGATCTGACCACAACATTTTGTTTATTACTTTTCCAAGAGATTAAGTTATCAACAATGAGATACAATATCCGGAAGTGAATATTCTATCAAACAGAGATCTTTCCTATTAAGTATCTGAGTAATATACGAATTTGGTATGGTTATTGTGACCACATTTTTAAGAGAGCATTTAATGTACTTCAATATATGAATGACTACATTCCAATAATCTTCACATGGGGAATAAAGAAATTGACTCACCACACTAACTATAGAGGAAACATCAGAACGCAATGGTAAGATAGTTCAATTTTCTGAATAATCTTTTGTACTTCTCAAGATTTGAGAGAGACTCCCCCTGATTGGCTAGAAGTTTGGCATTAGGATTTATGGGTAAGTCAAAATCTTTTGAATTCATCAACCCAATTTCATCCGAAATATCCAATTCATAATTCATTTTAGAGATAACAGTATCAATATTGGGTTGTGCCACCTCAATCCCCAAGAAATATATGATTTTTTCAAAATCTTTGGTCTGAAAGTGGTGAAAAAGACATTGTTTTACCTGTGAGATGTCATGATGATCACTACCTATAAGAACAATGTCAGAAACATAAACTACTAGATAGATATCAAGCATTCGAGTGACAATAAAAAATTGAGTGATCTGTCTCAGTGTGATTCATACCAAACTATTGAACAACATTACTAAATTTTCCAAACTAGACCCTAGGAGATTGTTTGAGGCCATATAAAGATTTGTGGAGACGACATATAATCCGAAAGTCTCCCCCTAAGCAACAAAACATGGAAGGCTGCTTCATATAAATTTATTCCTACAAATCCACCTACAACCAGCAACATATTTCCTAGACAGTAACGAAACAAGTTCTCAAGTTACACTCTTCAGAAGACCATTTATTTCATCAAGCATGTCCTAACCCTAACCTAGATGGGCTAAGGCATCACCTACAAATTTTTTAATGGACATAGAAGAAATAGACAAAAGGTAGGTATAAAAAGGTTGAGGTAGTCTAGGGTAACTCAAAGTAGTGTAATGAGAAGATGGATTACGGGTAGAGCGTATACCTTTATTGATGGCAAATTCATGGAGCTCTTCTCGGATTTATGATCAAGGGTGCGGAAGCTATGGATTGAAATGTGCAAGATCCTTCTAGGAGCTATGGTGATCTTGAAGGTGCATGATGTGTATGGAAAGAGGGAGGTTCGGCCAGCCCTATGGTAAGTGATGAAGATGAAGATTAGGTCCTAGAAACTAGGGAAAAGCAATGTATGGCACAATGTTGGCAGCATAACATTACTCTCATTAATCTTCAAAATACAAGAGCTAGGCATCTCCTTTTATAGACTAAGGAGGCCGTAAATCCTAAGCTAAGAGAAGATGAAATGTAAGCCAAATGAAATGTAAATGTGAGGCACATGGGCACATGGAGCACATGGGTGCACATGGGTTCACATGGCTACCAAAACC
>Ga0123342_1004448_pt1 | contig 21375 bp, 9 predicted proteins | sample Turbeawhitnodule_FD_89960 | JGI IMG/M metagenome (GOLD analysis project Ga0123342, IMG submission 89960) | Root nodule microbial communities of legume samples collected from Mexico - Turtle bean Mexico white nodule | ecosystem: Host-associated > Plants > Roots > Nodule | place: Mexico: Nepantla...
ATATAATGTATATAACCTCTCTATTTTTTACACATTTATATAAAAAAAAAAAAAAAAAAAAAACACTATATATTTAAAATATAAATATATATATATATATATATATATATATATATATATATATATATATATATATATAACTATGTCATAATTGTATATAAAAAAAAATATCCCTCTTCATAGAGATTTTAATATATACATCAAAAGTGTTAAAAACAGCATTCAAATTAAAACTATCACATATTCTAGCTGCTCACTTATGAACTCTATTACCTGTAATCTCATTTGTTCCATGTACAACACGATTATCACAGATAAAGAAACAAACACAAACCATATAACAGGGAAAGCTAGCTATAACAAAATTTTCTATATAATTTAAATTTCAAATTGATACACAAAATTCATAAATTCTCATACAATTTCTCAAACATTTCACATAACCATCAAGTGTCATTCACAACTCATATTTCTCGTGTCAGACTTCTACTGACTCACAAAACATAGACACTTGACTCTACTTCCAGAAGACTCATGTATTGAAATTAGCATTCAGAGACCTGCACCTGTCATACTACTGTTGTGAAACCCACACAGCCATGCGCATAATTACCTCAATATCTCATATTTTCATATGACCGGGTAAATCTATTTGATCTGCTCTGATCAATTCTTTCAAACCTCAGACTCAGCCAAATGGACCTCCTTCGACTCTCACCAACTGAATAACTTCATCTATGTGATTCCATTATATCAATAGAGTCAGGAAGGATCGTCTCATTCACAGAACACTCACAAATCAATACACCCTAATAACAATCTCAACACGGTATTTCCTTTCCTGAAAATACTATGTCTTGATCACACTTTAACTTCATTACATACATCATTTAACATATCAATGCACCACTTAATCACATCATATTTAAACTTTCTAAATAATTCAAATATATCTCAAACTTTACTTAAACACATAATTAATTCCAAATATATGCTCTTTAAATCAATCATCAATTAAAATCAAACAACCACTTCTCATCAAACATCTCAAGAAATTCAATAAAATATTAAAAAAAAAGTTAAACTCATTTATATTATCATTCAAACACTTTCAATTCTCAATCACAAACACTTTCAACAAATTATTCACCTTAAAATCAATATAAAATATTTAAAATCAACCATTCCAGTCAATATATTATTTTACTTTTCAAAACAATCATACAAGCAAAAACAATTGAAATTGGTGACCACGTCAGCCTCACATCCAAGAACTCCAACCCACCAAAAAGCTTAAGCTTAAGGGTAACCTAACCTGATCACAAATCTAACTATATCACTATGACCCTAATCATAGAGACTAATTATGAAGATAAAAATCTCACATGAAAACTTAACTAAAAGACAACCCTAACCAAATCAAAACTAGCTCAAAGGAAAATGAGCCAATAATGAACTTACTGTATCTAAGATTCTAATCGGGCAATCTCGTAAAATTCACTGCCAGGAGTCCAATGGCAGACTCCGATCATCAAACTGATGAGTGAGGAGGTCAGAATCTTAAAGAGAAGGGAGAGGAAAAAAAAAGAAAACAAAAGTGAACTTACTCTATAAAAGATTCTGATCGAGCAGTCTTGTAGATCTCGCTGCCAAGAGTCTAATGGTGGACTCCAATCGTCAAACAGATGAGCAAGGAGGTCATAAATCTTAGAGAGAAAGGAGAAAAAAAGGAAAATGAAACTTCTAGAGAGATGGTGGTTATTTTAAAACGAAACCTGAATAACTAATTTTCAATTTATATAACTTTTTTACTTTAATAATAAAATATTCCGGTGTCATTTTAATTGTATCATTTTTATTCTAAGACTATTTTTGTCGGTTATTACAATGTCTCTTTGTATTATGAATTATATAATTTAAAATATTTTTTTTTATATTTTAAATTTTGGATGTTGAATTATAAAATTCAAATTACAAATTTGTATTTTAATATTTTTGAATGTATGGAATATAGAAAGAAATTGGCTCCACCCGTTCTCAACTTGGAATCCTTGCAAGGTAAACATGTAAGTAAAAGGAAACCCAATATAAGATCGATAGCTTAGCAAGGCCTTTTTACGTTATTACAATGTTTTGATTTTTCTATTCCAAAATATTTTAGGTAGAAACTTATGTCTCAACAACACTTGATTACATGGAGAGGAGTAAAATGATTTTGAAAGAACATAATTTTCAATAATATCCTTTTTCTTAAGTTGAATTGAGAAGTTGATTTTGTAGGAACCGACTTTTTAAAACATTTTATCATTTGTCCTACAAAAGAAAAACACAAAGAAGTATTTATCTTAAAACTAACTAACTTGGATATTTCATTTCATTCATATCGTATTGTTATATTTTTCTTTTAAAAAGATGATTTCAAAATAAAAGTTCAAAAACAATAACCTGTATCATATGAGTTTTGTCTGTGTAAAATTATAAAGTAGAAGATAAATATATTTTACTTTATTTTATTATTTATTAGAACCATTTTTATAAGTTAAAAATAATTTATGTCTAAATTAAAATTTAAAATAATTTTATAATTATTTACTAAAACTTTAATAAAATAATACCGGTCAGCTGTATAAAGATAGAATGCCGACAAAGGCGGTGGCAGGGATAACTAGAAGGGGAACCCACCATTTGAACACTACTAAGATTGAATTTTTATGGCTGAATCAAAGTGTTTATGTGCTTCTGTTATTGGTCCTGTTGGAATATATGTTGTGGTTCTGTTAATGTGTTCGTTTTGGATTATCACCTTGCAGCCACATGTAATTCAGATACAAATCAAAGTATCTGAATAAGTGGCAGTATCAGGGTTCAGTAAAATAACTAAATATATTATTATTCAAATGTTGATTTTTTTAATTTATTTTAAGTCTATAATGATCTTCATCGATAAAATAATGAGCTTTGCTTGTTTGTAAGAACTTAGGATCACTAATTTATTTTTATCCCTTTCTTCGTTGAGCTTTAATGGTTGCGGTCTGTGTTAGTATAAAGTTTATTTGTTGAAGTTGTAAACCAGGACCAAGAACAGTGAATTGCAGGAAAAATGAGGGTGATGAGTATTTGAGAAGGTAATACCAACACTTAATATTTGTGAAGCTAAATCCAATGCTAAAGTTCCCTATTTCTGCTATTTTTCTTGATAGTAAAACATCATGAAAATTCCACAAAGAACTGGGGTTTTGAAGAACATTGTTGAACTACAACAAAACCAGTCACATAGTATTTCATCTGACAAAAGAAGATTATGGTTTTATTTGCTAAGCATGTGAACTTTAATTTGAAAATGATAGATTTGGATTTCTGAATGATGTGACCACTGAAAGCAATGATGCAAATGACATGACAGTCATATAACTATCAAATTAAATGACCTTTTTAAAATAATGTATATAGAAAGTTATTCGAATTTTATATTACTTCAGTATATACGTAAAATTTCATGAAAATATGAATTATAACATCATGACAGTGTCAGCATAATATCATCGTGTATACTGCATCAAAAGATAAAGGAGAATATTTTTCCAGGTACAAAATATACGATTTTTTTTTGCAATATAACATAGGTGTCTTTTATTTATACACATAACGCCTATGTTGTGCGTATTATCAAGAGCTTGCCACCAAATTACTTGGTAAAACACACTATTTTGTCTATTGACTTCTTTTTATTATCCTAGTTTCAATGTACTTATTATATTAATTTTTTAAATGAAGATTGAAAATTAAGTTCGATAATTTTTTTTATATTTTATTTAAAAATTTAAATGGTTTAATTATTTGTTTTCAATGACAAATTATATTATTGAGGATCTAGATGATAATATATTAAGATTGACAATATTTTCATTTTCCTGTTACTATGTAATACTTTATAAAAAAAATAAACAAATTTTGTTTATTATTAGTATAATATCTAATAGTTTATAAAATAATATTACATATTTATAATTGACAATAATGCTATTTCTCAAGTACGTAAAAATTTGATTATAAATTTAATATATATCACTTCAAAATATTTTTTAATAATTAAATTAGTATATGTTATTTTAACGGATATATGTTAATATTTTTTCAATTAATAATGCAATGGGGCTAAAATTGTTTAGTTTTAAAAAACAAGAAAACCAAATCTTTAATCAAGATCAAAAATTTTAATTCACAGAACCATAGGACAAGAAATAAATTTAATATAAAATTAAATTAATTAATTATATTTTGTCTTTTATTGCATATCAATTTGTGAATTGATTTTTTTTTCTAAAAATATTTGCAATGAGTATAGTTATTTGTGAATCACGTTTAGGGATTGTTACTTATTTGGTATTTTTTTATTTGATAATGATTGATAATTTAGCCGTATTTCATTATTGAATAAGTGGTCACAATGGATATAGATGTAACATTTGTGATTAAAGAACCACTACATAATTTAGAGGGTTTCCAATTTGATAAAAGAAAATTTGGTATGTTGAGAAAGACGTATTAACATATAGCTCTTCAATATTTTAATCATTAACCAGATAAATAAGATAATTTACTGAGACATGAATGAATACTATTTTTAAGAATTTATCTATGTTGTGCAAACCTCTTAAAATATATCAGCAACTTTTCAAAACACGTTAAGGCTTACAAAACTAACAAACACTCGTAAAACAAAGTAGAATTTAGATTAGAAAAAAGAGTGAGTAAAACTATTAATATTTGTATTAATGAAAGGTGTAGTTATACTAAATCATGGTGGAAGTAATTAGCTCTTATATTACCTGAAGTGGATAGGAGTATGCACTCTCCAAACAATTCCAGCCGAGATTAAATAAGGAAGACTATTTTACGCACATTGATTGTAGTTGTACGATGTTGTTGATTTGGTGGTTTTGCGTTATCTCAACTCCATTCATCCTACCTGTAACACATTAAAACCAGCTTATCATTAATTCATTTTTCTTTCTCATTTTCAAGGACCTTCCACTTACAATACAACTTATATACAGGACCATTGTAGTTGGGAATGCTCCATTCTCTTTCTCTCTCTTTTTCTGCACAGATTAAACGTGTATGTATATACCATTCCTTCTGTTTCTTACATAATATCATACACCTACTTTTCTTTTATTTTACTTATTAAACACTGATATACACACACTCCTTTATACGTTTTGAATAAAACTGGGTACCTGTAGTGTCAGTAGTGAAAAAGGCCCAAACAATATATACCCAGTATATGAAGATCCACTGTGGTTTGTGGACCATAACCAAGGCCTACATTGGGAGTATACGCACGTAAAAAGGTGTTGCTATTAAGTACATCCAGCCGAAGAGAAAACATTTTCAATTTACAAAAGTGCGTTAAAATATTTAAAATATTAATTGTTCCAATCTAAGCATTACTAAGTTATTATGATGTAAAGAAAATATTAATTGTTCGCATTAGCAAAGAGTTCGAAACCTTAAATAATTTCTAAAAACACGAATGATTATACTAACAGAAGAAGAATAAAGCTAAACTGTGGCAAGCGCATAACTAAAAAATAAGGTATTCAGCGAAATTTGTAGGACCCAATTAATCAATCCTATATTTTAAACGTTATTTGTCAATCTTAACGTTATTTTTCACATGGTAATTGTTGCAAACTATATGATTAAACTTAAGCATGTTAGGGTAGAGAGTATGCGGGTTTGACAATCACAGCTTCATGTTGAAATGAAAATGTAAACAGAAAAGTGAGAAGGGTTCATGGGAAGCATACATTTGCGTCCATTTTGTTTGCACTAAGCTCTAAAGGTAAATTGGCAATTAAATGTGATTTGGCAAGAACAGTTACAGATTGGCTTTGTGAGCATGAATAAGATTGCCATGAAACCAGTCCCTCCCACAGTGACACATTGGCCTTGTTTATGTTCATATCCTCATATCATTATCAATGACATAATCAACCAAAAAAAATATCATTATCAATCAAACCATCCTCTCACCCACCAAAACCAAAAGCCGAAACAGTCACCCAATTCTCGTGCCACACTCCCCCATGTGAAGCTGTGAGCAACCAAATAAGGCAGGGATACATTCGTCACACCGCACAAAACATGATCTTCTCCATCCACACACACTTTTATATGCTCTTCTCAATGCCGTGCCTCTCACGTCCTTTCCATGCTTTGGATTCAATTACTTAATTTGAATTTCACACTTCGCTGTCAATATAGCTCGCAAGGTGCTTGTTAAAATGTAAAAGTCAAGTGGTTTTTATTTTTTAAACACATCAGTTGTCATGGCCATTGGTAATTCGCTTGTTGCTTCAACTATTTTCCGCTCCAAAGATTGACGGGTGGGAACTATATATCAAGAATAATGTTTGTCTGACACGTCGATGATTTTGTAGCATTATTATAACTTTAACTCCGGTGTTTTTATTAAGTTAAATTGATGGATGGATTCTTACTTTATTTTGGAAACTGTCAAGTTAAAGACCAAGTGTTGTCGCGTTAATTTCGATGTTCTAAGTGTGTCTTCGTCAAACCTTCAGCCGCGAGTCATGAATGAAAGAAGGAAAAAAAAAATAGAGATGAGCGCAATTTGTCCACCATCGTAGATATTTTCAGCAACACTTGTCACATTACACAGATCGCGAAGGAGAAAGAAAAAAGCCTTTTTATCCAGCTCATCTTAAAAAGACGCTTTAAAAGATAAAAATGCATGCATACCGTTTTGAAATTGCTGGAAACATGAATTGATTTTACAATATCAAATATGAACAATTTTTTTTTTATTCTGATTATTTATGTTTTTTGAAATCATATATAGCATTCTAAAAATTGATTATATGAAGCGTATATAGAAATAAAAATGAAAAGTAGTTCAAAAAAGTTTGAAGGGAAGACCCCGCGCGTAGTCATGTATGAAACATGGCATCCATAATTAATTGCATGCTGGGCCTTTACGTAGAAAGAGTAATCTGGTCCCTTAAAGTCTCAAAACCCTTTATGAATCTGTGGGGGCACTTACGTAATCTCCTACTTCACCCCCTTTATCGTCTCATCAACCTTATATATCTCCGACACACCAAAACGAATGCCACTCTAACACACTGTGAATGGACCATCAACCCCCACCCTGCCCCGACGACGACCTAACCACCGCCACCCCTAGGTCTGGCACGCGCCACCCAGTCTACCGCGGCGTCCGCAAGCGCCGCTGGGGAAAATGGGTCTCAGAAATTCGGGAGCCGCGCAAGAAGAACCGCATATGGTTGGGGTCTTTTCCGGTGCCAGAGATGGCGGCGCGAGCGTACGACGTCGCCGCGTACTGCCTCAAGGGTCGGAAGGCGCAGCTCAATTTTCCCGACGAGGTGGACTCCCTGCCGCTTCCCCCGTCCCGCACGGCCAGGGACATTCAGGCCGCCGCGGCCAAGGCGGCGCGCATGATGAAAGCGGTCGTCAGTGACGAGAAAAACAGCATTGCCGATGATGACGGAGACAGCGGCGGCGACGATTTTTGGGGCGAGATTGAGTTGCCGGAGCTGATGGACGGCGAGTGCTGCTGGAGTTGCCCCGGAGGATCCTCGTGGACTACCTCTGGCGACATCGCCGATTGGACGGAGGAGGAGCTTTCGCCGCAGCAACCGTCGTTCCTGGCGTGTCTATAATCTGTATCCGTATTAATGGTGTTCAGGGTTTGGTATGTTTCTAATATATAAATATATAAATATGTTACTATTAGTATTACTTATGCAACTGTTCCTGTCGTCAAATAATAATAATATTATTATCAGTAGTAATATTTTGATGGAAACTTGTGTTTTCTTACCGTTAACTCCTTCATTGCATATGGATTGGTACATAATTGGTAAAACAAGAGCTTTGGGTTTTTCTCGAATAAGTTTTAACGGGAAAGGTTGTTTTTCTTGAATAAGTTTTAACGGGAAAGTTTAAGTTGTTCAAGATTCTGGACTTTTTAATGAGTTGAGATTTCCAATAACAAAGCTCTAGGGAGAAAGAAAAAGAAAAACTCAACCAGCATTAACTAATCATGTGAATACATAAACTATGTGTTATAAAATCGGTATTAAAGCTTCTGAGTTGTTTTCAAATTTCCAATTTTTCATAGCAGAATTTCTAAGGGAAATGAGTTGTGACAAGATGGATCGGTTCATATTTGAAAATGTACTCACGAGAAGATATTAATAAATGATAACGTAACCCTGCATATAATACATTGCTCCCGACCGTACACAAGGTTGTACGTTTACGGGGTGTATTTCCTGTTATATTCTTTTACTAATTTTTAGTACACTACTTTTGATACTATTTGTTGATTATAACTATAATTATTTATCAAAACAATGTAAACTTTGGGAAATCGTGATTCTATCCAATGTCGACATCACGCGCAATGATTTATTTTAAAAGTACTCCCTAATTGTGTATAATGCCAATGGTGGTTGTATATCGCAATAAACAAGTCCTGCTATAACTCACGTACTATATATATACACCTCACATCAAGCATTTATAAGAAAATTATCATTTTCACAAATTCTTTTATGATACATTCTCTCTCTTTTTTCTCTCCTTTGCATCTCTTTATTATAAATCCCATCTTATTTTATAGTTTTCTGTCTTGGTTATAAGACGCTATAAAGAAGGTGTACAAATATAATTCAATGCATACGCCAAACTAATTAATATAATTCAAGTTCTTGAGAATGTTGTTTCTATGCTGATATCAAGAACACTCTTAGGTGGTTCAGTTCGAAGTAATAATGAATATAACGCTATGGAGGAATAGAAATAAGCATTTATGATTTCAAGCTAACTAGTGGCGTTTTATAAGTTATACCAATCTGAAATGAAAATGAAATTTTAGGTCTAAATGAAATTCATACATCTCAAGGTTGTATTCACATCAACTAGTCCTTAACATTTATGATTGAAGTTCGAAACATCTCCCCTATTTTATCCATCTTTATTTTTGGGGCTATCCTTGCAGAAGATATGCATTTAGGATTTAAGCATTTGCAGAAAAAAAAAATATGCAAGACAAAATGAGGACAACGACAAATATTCTGAAAATTGGAAATATATGATCCGTGCTTCTTCTTCTTTTTGATTTTTTTTGTCGGAGTAAGCATGCATGACAAAATAATATTTATGTACGTTAAAGATAGTCCAAAAGAAGCTAGAGGGAGGGTTGTGTACATCTCCCCGTAACCGATTGAACACTTTTTTACATGAATTTGAACAAATTGTTAGAACTTAGAAAACATAACATTTTAGACATGTTTGACTGCTAGATAGACATCTAGCTACGATTCAATGATGATTCTAGTATACTTGTCTTTTGATACACTTAAACATCTTACACTGCCTTATGAATATTTATAAATTTTTTTCTTTAACGACATTTTTTATAGATAAAATTATGACCAAATAACCAAATTTCAAAGAAAATAATGTATTGATAACAATATTAGAATAATAAATTGAAATATTGTCTGGGTTTGAAAAATGAAAAGTGATTATAAAAGTTAACCTATAAAAGTAATCAGGATAATGTTTAAAAAATAACATATAAAAGTGGTCAATGATTAAAAATACCCCTATCATAAAAAATATTTATTATGTCAATGCAATTAATATTCACACAGTAAAATTTTGCATAATTACTACAACATCACAACTTTCATTAAATATAAAGAGAGTGAATTAAAGATATAATAAATTGTTATTAAATATTAATTTATCATCGGTAATAATTTTATATTTCTTTAAAAAAAATTAAATCACTCTTAAAATTTGAATTGATTCTAATAATAGAGGTATTTCATGGTATTTCAACACTTATACCAACAAGTCATTCTCAAACTCCTTATATGAATCACGTATAAATAGACGAAGTTCTAAACCAGACTAAAGCAGTGCAAACATAGCAACCTAAGACTCCTTACACCCAAAAGTAAAAACAACAAAAAAACTAAACCAAACCAACTGCAAATATCTATCAACATATACCTCGCAACTCATCAAAACTTGCCCCACCACCTAATGCTTTTTTATAGATTTCATGTATACCAGTGACTCAAGGCACCAGTCAAAATACGAAAAGCTTGCAAGTCTAACCTTGGAAGTCACCCATGACCAAACCTTCAATTTTGCCATTGTGAAAATCTTAATATGGTCTACCCTACCATTTTTAAATATTTTCTTATTCCTATGCTTTCACAGTTTATCTACAACTGTTATCCATACACAAGCCCAAATTTGATTATCATGGTATACATCGTCAACACTGTCTCTTATGTTTAGCAACTCTGTTTCTTGTATATCATTTTTTGTTTTGTATTTGTTTTTGAAAAAAGTGACAAAAATATATTTTTACTTGTTTTTCTTTCCATATAACTTTTATAACAAGATAAAGGAGGAAAAAAATTTAAACTAATTTTTAAATCAAAGTGCATGAATTAATTTATCTATTTTTTTATTTATACGTAAGCTTATTTGAGTTTACGTAAGTTAAATTATTTTTAAAATGAGTTAAGCTCATCGAATATTCTTAATTATGATACCACGAAAACTCCATTTACCTATCTGGGTATGAAAGTAGGGGAAATCATAAGAGAATGTGTTTTTGGGAATGTGTGCTTGAAAAGATTGGGAAGAGATTAAGGCGATCGAAAGGAAAATTTATGTCAATGACAGGGAGAGTATGCCTAATTAAAGTTGTCCTTACTTCAATCCCCTTTTCTATATCCTGTGCTTTTATATGAAGAGTTTCGAAGGAACTGGAAAAAAGGCAGAAAAAACTTCTTGTAGGGATTGGAATCGGAGGAGTGAAAAATAACTTAGGTGTCTTGGGATAGGATTTGTGCGTGCAGGGAGGATGGTGGCCTAGGGGTAAGAGATCTAAGATCATTTAATATTGCCTTACTAAGTAAATGGATATGGCGTCTCAAAACAAATAATAGTGGTATGTGGAAAGAAATACTGAAATCTAAATACCTTGGTTGAAATTGGTTAAAGAGTACAAATACAAACAATAAGGAATCTATCTGGTGGAGAGACTTGAAAAGGGTTTGGAAGTCAAAGGAACGTGGATGACTTTGAAGATAAGGTTATGTGAGCAATTGGGGACACGAAGGAAATCACGTTTTGGGAACACAAGTGGGTAGAAAATGTAACATTAATGCATAAATTCCATAGACTGTATTCAATTGCAATAAATTATGGTAATACTCTAACACATGCAGGCAAGTGGAATAATAGTAGGTGGGAGTGGGAGATAGGTGCAGGAGAAACTTGTTTGTGTGAGGACAAAATCAGGTTGCTCAATTGATGTTATTGTTGGAAAATAAAAAGATAGTTGAGGAAGGGGATAGTGTAGTGTTGCAAAATAGTATAGCAACAAAGGATAATCTGATGAGACGATGAGTAACCTTGGTAAGTAGCTTGTGTGGTGAGGAGAGGAGACTGTAAGTTGCATATTTTTTAAGTGTAAGGTTGTGTGGAGAATATAATGTTTGTGTTTGTCTTGGTTGGGTTGTTTGTCGGTAAATCACTATGATGTTAAGGTACATTTCATGATGTTCTATCCTTTAAATGTGAAAGGTCCGTTGTCCAAACTCTGGGGAGGTGTATGGATTGCAATTGTAGGTGAAATTTGGAAATATCGGAATAGGCGTGTTTTTAAGAATGGGAGAGTCGACTATATAGAAGTTTTTGCGGTGGCACAAAGAAAAGTATGAGCATGGATTACTAGTAAAGAAAAACATGCAGAGTTCACTTATTCTGAATGGTGCATGGAACCATTGGTTTGCATGAAATGTATTAAATAGAAGTGTCTAATTTGTATTGGTTTTGTATAGTTAATTCCTTGTTTTAGGAAGAAATAAGTTGTGTTTTACAGGTTGGGAAGTAAGCAATTTGTCACTAGAGTAGAGACATGGGTTGTTTTGTACGAGGAGTAAATGTTACCTACATTAGAACAAAGAGGATTTGAGGAGGAGTAGGGTCTAAAGCTATGGTGGTTATGATGTAGAGTCTGCAACCGGTAAGAATATTGTGATAAAGAGGTACTTGTATATTATTGAGTATATATGTGGTGTGTTGATATTCATTTATGTAAAGGGGTCTTTTATAGATTTTTTGTGTGTGTGTTTTTTATGGTTCTTTAGGTTTTTTTGAATTTGATCTGTATTTTCTCTTTGGCTTATGTTAAGGATGAGTCAAATTGACAATTCTGTTTTTGGATTAAAGGGCTCTAAGTGTTTGGGTTGTTGGTCTTTTAGGGACATAACATGTTGCATTTGTTGCAGATTTGTGTTAAATAGGAGTTATGAGGTCTACTTCTTTTTCTTTTTCTTAAGGGTTGAGTTATTCCTCAAGTGATTCATATTTATTTATTATTTTTTGTTGAAAAAAATAAATAGTGAATAAATATAAGGTTTTGGAATTTATAACAATGAGGTGAAGTGTGGATTTGATTTTGTTTGGCAATAAAATAAATCCTTAATGAAGAATGTTATATGTTTGGGTGGTAATTTCCAGAATTTTAGGTTTATATCGTAATGGAGAGGAATTTTTGTTTGAGGGAAGTGTAATATAATTGGTAAAAGATAAAAAGTGTGGCGAGTGTGCATGATAAGATTAAGTCAATGAAGTGCCAAGAAGCGTACAAAAGAAATAAAAGTTTTTTGTCCACTAACCCTACCATGTATGCATAGGTCAGGAATCCTTTCACTTTCTTTATTATTTCTTGCCCTTCTCATTAAATACGTCATTAAAATCGAGAATAATGTATATTACACAGAGAGAAAATCTGTAATTTATTTTATTTTTAAATTTTCAAATGCTATAAAACTTATAGTATAATTACTATTATTTAGTGAATATATTACTGTTTTTTCATACATTATGTTTTTTTTTTCAGACATAACGTGCTAGTAATAATTATAATTACGTTATCTATTATAGTCTCACTAAATTTAATAATTTTTTATATCGATAAAGAATAAAAGAATTTGAAAGTAAATTATAGTAATTACTCCGAAAATTTTAGGACATTACATAAACACTATTGGTCAGTGAATAATTCTGAAAATTCGGGAAATTGTACTAAATATTTATTTTTTAATTGTTTAAAAAATTTAGTGACACCTGCCTTATTACATTGACATCCTTTTAAGTTTTTGAAAAATATTGCAACATATACTAAGGAGATTTTTAAGTATTAAAAAAGCTAGGAATAATAATGTAATTTTACGGGATCTTGGAATAATTATTGTTTTTTAATTTAAATTTAAACATGTTTTTAATCCTTAACATGTTTGTTTATTATGTTATATTTTGATTATTGTAATTTTTACACTTATAGATAATTTTATGTCTAATCTTTCAACGCCCATTGTTTTCAAAAACATGTTTATTATGTTATATTTTGATTATTGTAATTTTTACACTTATAGTTAATTTTATGTGTAATCTTTCGACGCCCATTGTTTTGAAAAACATGATTTCAATACTTTTGAAGAAAGAATAAAAAATACATGTTTTATATTACTGAATAGGTTTTATACTATTATAAAATCATTAAGACTATTTTTTCTCACTTTTCCATATTTAATTTTTTTATTTGGATAAAATATTTCAATCATCATTAAATAGAAATTTATTGTTGTATTCCTATATGCATCCATAGCATTTTATTACTATAGACTTGAATTAAAAAATTGTCAATTAATTTCTTTCAAATTTCTCTATCCAAACAACTCATAAAATATTATTTTTTTTATTAAAAATTGCCTTATGAAATTTTTTCGCCCAGTGTAGGTAATATTAACTTATTTTCATAAAAAAAAAATTCATTTGGATTAAATATATATCTAGTTATGTAGTTTATTTTGTCCTTGTACTTTAAAAAAAAATAATTATTATGGTCACTCACTGTTACATAAATATTGACGACAATATAATCGAATATCATGTAAATAAATATCTATTGTGGGTAGAATTATAGAGCTGATGAGATAAGGAAGATGACATATTGTTTTTATAACAAAGAGTAGTGATAAATATTAAAAAGAAAGTTTTTAAAATTGCAAAAAGTATTGTAGAGAAACCAAAATTATATTTAACCTTTTAATTATTTTAAATGTTGTGTTAGTCAAAATATTTTCTAAACGTGTTACTATCACTTCTTTAGTTCTTAAACAAAACAAACTTACACACAAAACTACCAAAAGAAACGTACATGACTTATTGTCTGAGTTTTGACCTGTCAGTTAGCATAAAACTGGGAGCTAACGATAAGAAGTAAGAACAGCAATGGATGATGACATGACAAAGACACAGTAACTATGGTGGCTCATTTCAGAACCACAAAATTCAAAACCAAAGTCAAACATATAGTACATGGAAATGTAACTATGTAACCAACAAAGTGCTATCATTGTTTTTCACTGCCTTAAAAGCATGCACGTGATTGTGTTACTTGCACAAATACTACCTAGTTATTCTTTTGATGAGCTCTGGTTCTTTATATATGTCATCATTCACTCATCCTGATTGCAAAAACCTTGTATTCCTCCTTAAAAATAGTGTGAAAGATAAAACAAATCTTCTGAAAACTAATGGAGCTGACTCATAATTTTAGGAAACACCTTCAATAATAAAGCCAACAAAATAGCAAGCAATACAGTGAAGAAAATGGCATCTGGTAAAGTGTTTTTGCTGTGGTAATTCTAATAGCCCATAGTAATCACGTTACGATGGTGATAACATGGTATGTAATTGTGATTGATAACTGTACGAAAGAGATTGACAATAATATACTTATAGTTGGTGGCTATTACAGACATATGCCATAGTGGTGTCTACAACAATCTCTTAATGATCATTATTGTAGACTTGTATAGTTATAGGATCATTATCTGAACTTATTTGATAACAAAATACTAAAATTTAGACTATTTGATACTAAAAATAAGTTAAAGATATGTTGAAATTCAATTAAAATTAGTTTTTTTATTTAACAAAATTAATATTTGAAAACCAACCCAATACTGAAGTCTAAGCAATAATCTTGTGAATAAGTAGCTTAATTTTATGAAACAAGGAATAACTAATTTTCTCGTCAAATTGTAGCATATAATTATAATGTGACGAGTACTTGCTTAAAAAGCAACATAATGAGTACTTTGGTAATGCCTTTAGGCATCATTCAAAGAAACATAACATAAAAAAAAATAGTCATATAAAACAAGTCAATATTACAATTTTGTTGTTCTAACTTAATTATTGATTTTGAGTTTAAGTTTATATATATATATATATATACACACACACACACGATTATCTTCCAAGAAATTAATATGCGAGTGATAAAATTCAAAATTGCAATTGCGTTAATAATATTCTTAATTATCAATTTTTAAATTTTAATAATAATGTGTCCCAAATATTCGGGATGTTTCCAGTTTGATTTAGTTGAAATTTTATATAAAAATTGAACAACTAAAATAATACCACGTATATAAGTCGGTGATAGAGTATCAAATTTAAACAAATCAATATATATAGCTTTTTGTTGTTTATTTGGGATCAAATTTATTTTTTTAAAATTAATAAAACAGATTGATATACTGAAAATTTTCTCAACCGCTTAATTTTCATAGTTTTTGAAATGATACTTACTAAAGGTGTGTTGCTTAAGCTCTGGGAATAATAATGTTTTATGTATAGAGACTATATATAGCGGGAGATTTGATATAAATACATTAAAAACGTGGTTTATTTCAATTTAATTTTAACAAAATAATAGATAATAATCAAACCATTTCTTTTTGCTTTTTTAAACTAATACAATAATTTAAAATAATTTTGTTCAATTTTACACATTCTTTCAATTACAGTAATTGACATATTCATAATTATTATTATTTTTATTAACAATAATATAACATAATTCTAAACCCTAGTCAAAGTCCCAATAGTGGAAGTGTGAAGATGCACGTGATTGTCCCTCTACTTGCGAGGGGTTATTAATTGGGCAATGGTCCCTTATTATACGTCATGGTTAACTCATCATGACTTCAAAACTGCAGGGACTATATTCACTACACAAAACGTTGATTTTTGTTTCCTGTCGCTGTTTACAAAAATGTACGTGATTTGTATACCTTTCAAAAATTTAAGATTTAGATTTTCACTTTATATGATATTAGATTATTTAAAGTTTATTATAACAAAAATTTGATATATATAACTAGTATTTTGACAGTTTAGGGACTAGTTCTTGATTTTTTGAGCTTTTGTTGTAATCTGGTGATGAATATTATTTACTGGTGTTCTATATTTTTATATTTTTTGGTGACCAGATGGTCTTTAAGTTTGTTTACATCTAACTAATTATTTTGTATAAGTATTGGAGAATCTTTTAAATACTTTAAATCTATTTATTTATTTATTGTTGAAAAAAAATTATTGACAGTTAATCTAATAAGATTTTTTTTAAAACATACTCTTATTGTCCCAAGAGGCGAAAACATATGTGGAGCCAAAAGAAGCTTAGAGTGGATAGTTCTAGAAGTGAAGTGTTAGGATGCTGATTTTGGCCCCCACAAAATTTCAAACCTGAGTCAAACTTGTGAGAGTGCACATGATTGTTACTTCTACATTGCTACCCTCTAATTGCTCTTTTGTAGGACCCTTCTTCCTTCTATACGTCATTCTTCACTTATAATGACTTCAAAAATATTCTACTTTTTTTTTTAGTTTGGCTACTAAAAAATGTTGTAGTTAGTCCTTAAGATTGTGTAAAAAGATCGTTGAAAACATGATGCGTATTGGATATTATTCTCCGAATATAAAAACATAGGAGCTGGTTTTTTCTATTATAAATATGATTTTTTGAGTAAATAAACAATAAAAAGTTTATGAATATGTCTATAATTAATTTATTACTTGTTTCATATAAACGTCATTTCCATGTAAATATAATTTTTCTATATTTTTTTCAACAAATTTTGGTGGTTTATTCTTCTGTTTTAAATAGATATATATTAATAAGGAAATAGTAATGGATAAAATAAGATAGGATAATCAAAATCGTCGATTTTCTTCTTTTCTTTAACATGGAGATGATTATAATGATATAATTTGATCAAGAGGCGTTGGTGTTGTATGAGCGAAGCTTTTGAAGTTTCATCAACTCATTTTTTGAAGTTGATCTAACTCTGGAGCTGTGTTGGAACATATTATTAATTTGCATTTATGTTGAATTTATATTAAATTGATTTATATAAAGTACACTCTTTAAAAAATATACTATACTAATTAAGATTGCATCCACATATTATGTGTTATTTTTTTTATAATTTTTTTTTCTAGTAACCATAATTACAACAATGATATATATATATATGACTCGAAATGCAATGTAATATAAGATGCACTTAAATAACAAAATTACATCATCAAATGATTTCAAAGTCTAAACTCTTTAAATTTACACAATTAAAGTTACGTATATACAAATTATAACTTAAAATTTCATCTATAATTACTAAAATTAAAACAACCAATTTATATTTTTTTGTGTGCACTCCTACATTTTAAACTTTAATAAAAGGTATGTGAGTATAAAATTAACTTTCCTTACCTTTTAATTTAGTTTCTTGTATATCAAAAAATTATAGTTTCAAGAGATACATTCAATAAGAGAGGTCTTCCCAAATTACCAAAGACACACCTCTTTTTCCTAAGTCCACCATTTAGTCTATTTATTTTCCTTTCAATACTTAACCACTCTTGTTCCAAACCATTAAAAACTTAACAGCTCAAAACCCAAACTCTCCTTACTAACTACACCACCTACTCAAATGCATACATTATATAAAACATATCATCACATAAGTTAAGATTCGCCATAATTAAAATTTAATTATAACTTTTTTTTTTTTACAGAACTATAGTAACACACAAAAAATTGTTACAAATTATACGTTCTATTTTTTTATATAATTTATTAATTTCTATTTATATACATTTTAACAAACGAATTAGAAAATAAAACCTTTTTCGATTGTCACATGAATTTGTTAACTATGCCACGCCCAGTAATTATGGTGATTGATTATGTTTCCATTTATACGTGTTATTATGTTGATTGAGATTTTCGTTTCGTGGACACATTCCGAACTGGACCTGGATCTACATGGGTATGACTGTTTGTACCTGTATCTTTATATTTTTTTTCTTATTTCTATAAATTTGTGTATTTTAAAAAATGTTTCCATGTAATATTTCAGTTTAGGTAATCTGTAAGTAATTTTTCAAATTTTTAATTAACTTTGGATTACATAATTCTTAAGTATATTTTAGATAAATTAGAGCAATTGCTTCCTACACCATATCATTGCACCCAATTATAGGAGGAAAGACAAAAATACCCTTAAAAAAATGGATACATATAAAATTACATTTCGAATCCCCTTTTCTGGAACACAATAATCTCTTTCAGATAAATTTTTTTAGAATGTATTATTTATTCTGGTTTTTTTTATCTGGAATGAGATTTTGATTTTTGTTTTTGGATTTTTATATCCGAAACACAATAATCTCTTCCGGATCTACTTTTTTGGAATGCATTATTTTCAATTCTAAATTGTCAATAAAGGGTATTTTTGGAATTTTTGAATTTTTTTGGGTGCAGGTTCAAAAGTATTGGGTACTGGAAGCAATTGCCAATGATTAGTTTTTCGATTATATAATCTATAAGTCTTTTCTAACTTCTGCATTATGTAATCCATAAAATTTTTTTAAATACGTGTCCGGATTACATAATTCAGAAGGTATTATCAAATCCAGATTTTCGGATTATATAATGCAACTATTCTGAATTATATAATCTGAAATATAAAGGTGGAACAAGAAAGATAAAAAAGTATTTGAAGTTTCAGAAAAGAAAAACATATGGAGGTGGAGGAACAAGAAGAAATAGTCGTTGGGTATTCATTAGTCATACGGTCCATCACAAGGAAATGCCCAAAAGCTAGGTTTGGAGATTTCATTTTGACTGTTTCTTCCTGCACCTCCATATCTTCTTCTGCCACCTTCATACACAACATGAAAATACATTTTTATCCTTCTTATGTCACTCCTATATAGTAGTTTCTGGATTATGTAATCCGGAAACTCATTTGAAAAAAAACTTCCAGATTACATAATCCGGAAGCTAAATAAAACTTATGGATTATGTAATTCGAAAATTAATCATGCATATGAAAAAAGGCTTCCGGATTATGTAATCCGGAAGCTAATTACAAATTTGAAAAATGACTTCCGGATTACTTAATTCGGAATAGTATAGAAGGGCATTTTTGAAAATTTGAAAATATATGGAGGTGAGAGAAGAAAATATGGAGGTGCAGGAAGAAATAGTCTTTCTTTCGTTTTATATTACTGTTTAGGATTGGGCTGGTTTTGATTTAAAACTTTTGTTTTGGGTTTTTTACGTTCACACCCTGTCATTCATAAATACATTCTTTTATGACTGAAATTTCGTGCTTACAAACAAACAAAAAACTTCAAATAAAAAAGATAAAAAAAATTGATTTATTTTATATTTTTATTTAAGTAGAAAATAAATTATTTTAGGATTTTAAACAACTTAAATTTTAAATAAAAAATTATATTTACAGTTTTTAATTATTTCAGATTTTTATTTAAATAGTAGTTTAAATACGGATTACCTGATCCAAACCTAACACTCAATTTCAAAATACAAGTATCCCTCAAATATGTTACGATGTTGCTAAAGATCAACCTTACCTCCACCACCACGTTCAGCCAGCAAAAGCCAACACGCTGCCATGGACCTTCTACGTTTGAAATAAAACTCGTAAGAATAATTTTGGAATTCAAAAAACAATGGGTGTGGAGGTTCGAATTGATGCGGTGCAAGAAGAAAAAACCATGTATTGGTAACGTTTGGTTTTTGGACTTTTAGTAGTGCAGCATATGAAAAATGAAAATTTTTAAGCGTGTTCAAAACTTGAAAAATCTCACTTTCCCTCTCTAAATAGAAACACTCAAAACCTCTCACAAAGTGTTGTGGCAATGGAGTGGAACCCTCAGACACTGCAATTTCTATCGGAATGCTTCCTCCAAACGCTTGCTCCGGCACCCGAGCCCCGCCGCCGCGCCGAAACGTCCCTCGCCGACGCCGCCGACCGCCCCAACTACGGACTCGTGGTCCTCCGCCTGGTCGCAGAGCCCTCCGTGGACGACCAGATCAGGCAAGCTGCCGCCGTGAACTTCAAGAACCACCTCCGCACGCGATGGTCCTCCGAGGCTCCCATAGACCCATCGGAGAAGGAGCACATAAAGTCCCTGATCGTTCCACTCATGCTCTCCGCTACCGCTACCCGTAAGATTCAGAGTCAGCTCAGCGAAGCCCTCGCCGTTATCGGTAAGCACGATTTCCCCAAGGCGTGGCCTGCGCTTCTTCCCGAACTCGTTTCCAATCTAAAAAACGCGTCACAGGAGTCCGATTATGCTTCCGTTAACGGCATTCTCGGCACCGCCGATTCCATTTTTAACAAATTCCGTTTCGTTTATAAAACCAATGATCTTCTCCTCGATTTGAAGTATTGCCTCGATAATTTTGCTGCGCCTTTGCTTGAGGTTTTCCTCAAAACGGCGTCGTTGATCGACGCCAGTGTCAATTCCGGCGCGAACCTGCGCTCGCTCTTCGAGTCACAGAGTCTGTGCTGTAGCATTTTTTACTCGTTGAATTTTCAGGAGCTCCCTGAGTTCTTTGAGGATCACATGAAGGAGTGGATGGGTGAGTTTCGGAAATATCTCACCACCACTTATCCTGCTCTCGAGGGAAGTGGTGGCGATGGTCTTGCTGTTGTCGATGAGCTTAGGGCCAAGGTCTGTGAGAATATTAATCTGTACATGGAAAAGAATGAAGAGGAATTTCAGGGTTATTTGAATGATTTTGCTCTTGCTGTGTGGACTTTGCTGGGGAATGTGTCTCAGTCTTCTAACCGGGATCAGCTGGCCATTACCGCGATCAAGTTTTTGACCACGGTCAGTACTAGTGTTCACCATAACTTGTTTGCGAGTGAAGGGGTTGTGCCCCAGATATGTCAGGGAATTGTGATTCCCAATGTGAAGTTGAGGGAAGACGATGAGGAGCTTTTTGAGATGAATTATATAGAGTTTATTAGAAGGGATATGGAAGGTAGTGATCTTGATACTAGGAGGAGGATTGCCTGTGAGCTTCTCAAGGGAATTGCTGCGCATTATGGG
>Ga0123342_1004449_pt1 | contig 21374 bp, 8 predicted proteins | sample Turbeawhitnodule_FD_89960 | JGI IMG/M metagenome (GOLD analysis project Ga0123342, IMG submission 89960) | Root nodule microbial communities of legume samples collected from Mexico - Turtle bean Mexico white nodule | ecosystem: Host-associated > Plants > Roots > Nodule | place: Mexico: Nepantla...
CAAGTTATTGTATTACATTACTGTCAAACATGATCCATACACGATTATCCAATTTTTTGTTCCTTAAAACTAACACTCTTAGAAAATTATGTATCAAATTAATTTTTAACATTACATAACTTATTACCCAATATATAAATAATAAAATAAAATAAAAATATAACGTGGCAAAAGTCGTGCCAAGTTGGCACGACTTCAGTATGATAGGGCAGAAGTCGTGCCAAGTTGGCATGACTTCAGTATGACAAGGCAGAAGTCGTGCCTAATTGGGACGATTTGTGCATAGAAGTCGTGTCAAATTGGCACGACTTGCCTAAATTTGTAATTTTTTTTTAATCGGACCATATTTTGGTAAAAAGCAAAAATTTGTTCAATAAAGAAGATTTGATGTGAATAATGTAAAATAAATGGAATGATAAGTAATATAAATAATTCAACAACTTAAAAAGAAATTCCGAATATAAAAATAAAAGAGATAAATTACCAAGAAAACATCAATAACTTGTATATTGAATTATGAAGATACATACAGTAAAAATAACAGAATCAAAAGTTCAAACAGGGAATCAAAATATCATTGACAACTCTAAAATTAAGTTATACCTATTTACAACACTAATTAAGTTAGTACAATTATTGGAAGTGGGTTTAATAGAAATGTATTGGTCTACATTTGTTTTTTAAGTGTTTGTATTATGATTATGATTACTGGATATTACAAATTCTACAAGTTATCAATATCAACACATTTGAACTCACACTTCAACAAACTTTAAATATTTCAAAACTAGTCAAATAATATGGTTTCATAACAATTTAAAACACAATCTCAATGAATGTGCTTACTTGTTTATAATAAAATTTTGTATAGGAATGTAAATAAGAAAATGTCATTAAAAAGAAAATCATGGATTTTTTTTTTTTTAAGTCGCAACTTATGAAAAGTTTTGAATTTGAAAAAGGTAAAGAAGCAAAACAAATATTTTATTAACGTTTTAAATGAGTATAGAATAAATAAATTTTAAGATAAAATAGTAAATTGGTCTTTAATTATTACAATTTGGTGATGAAATTATGTCCTAAAATTAAACAAAAAACCGTTTTTAAATAAGAAAAAAACTTAACATTTTCAATTCGCCGTCTGTGGGGATCGAACCCACGACCACGTGGTTAAAAGCCACGCGCTCTACCACTGAGCTAAGACGGCTTGATGTTTATTAATTATTTATTAACTATATAATATATACTCTCATACATTTGATGATTTGTTTTATATATTAATTACCTTTTCAATCCTACTACTTATTTATTTTGTCTCTCTTTTAATAAAACTTTCAACTAATTATACCAATTTAAAAATGTATCACTGTAACATTTTAAACTCCAATTAAGTACCTCCATTTAAAAAAACAAAATAATGTAAATTAATTTTATAAACTGTAAATTTAAATAGTTAAAGTTTGTCTTATCTATGAATTAGATAATTGATATTTTTTTTATAAATGATTTTATCGCTATTAGATTAAAAGTGTAGGTTTTTAAAAACCGAGAAACTTAACTAAAATATTTTCCATTGGCACCTATACACTATCTTAACATTTTCAAAGTATGAAAACAAGGTCTGAAAAAAGATTATCTTAAAAGTTACTATCAGTTAAAAATGAGGAAGTTGATCTAGAATGTCATGGACTCATGCTTAACTTTCTCTGCAAACCAAATCACAGCCATGCTCTTGCAGAAGAGATGTCAATGAGTTTAAGGCAGCATAAATAGAGTGAGTGTGAGGATGAGTCCTATCACCCGTTATAAAAACGTGCACACCATTCACAAGTTCAATCCAGCTACAACCAGGTCTCTTCTTCACATTTTGTTGCTTCATCGTATGCCTCATCTCTGACACTTCCTCGTATTGACCAACCACTCCATAAACATTTGACATCAGCACATAGTTTCCACAATGGCCTGGCTCAAGTTCAATCACCTTACTAGCAGCAATCTCAGCCAAGTCCTTTTCCTTGTGGAGACGGCATGCTGCTAGCAGAGATCGCCATCCTACAGGATCAGCCTTGAATGGCATTCTCAGCACTAAATCGTAAGCTTCCATGAGCCTCCCTGCCCTACAAAGCATGTCAATCACACAAGTGTAGTGTTCAATGGTTGGAGAAACACCATATTTTGACTCCATTTCTGATAGAAACTCAAGCCCCTCCTTCACCATGCCAGCATGGCTGCACGCAGATAGCAATCCCACAAAACTGATTTCATTAGGTACCATTTGAGCTTGACACATGAGGGAAAAAACATCTAATGCCTCATCACCATAACCGTGCATTGCATAACCTGTGATCATGATGTTCCACGAGGCCATATCCTTCTCCCTCATACTGTCAAAAACGATGCATGCATCTCTCATGTTTCCACATTTTGCATACATGTCCATCAAAGCGTTGTTCAACAAAACATAATCAAAATCATTGTGACTTTCTTCCTTCCCCAACCCATTTACAACCATATACCTATGTATCTCTCTACCATGCATCAACGCTGCAAGATGAGTACAAGCCGGAAGTACTGTTGTAACAGTAACCAAATCAGGCTGAACCCCTTTTACCAGCATTTTATCAAAAAGCCTCAGAGTTCCGTAATGATCACCGCAGTGTTCATGAACTGATATGATAGAATTCCATGAAAAAACATCTCTCTCGAGCATCACCTCAAACACACTCAACGCATCACCAACACATTTACATTTCCCATACATATCAATCAACGCATTAGAAACAACAACACTTGATTCATAACCCCTTTTTGTGACAAACCCATGAACAACACGTCCACTGTCAAAATCCCCTGTCACAGAAAATATCGACAAGACCCCAGTAACAGTGTATCTACAAGGAACTACCCCATTTAGCTCCATCCTCCTAAACACCACCAAAGCCTCCTCAAACCTCCCAATCTGCGCGTACCCATTAACCATTGCATTCCAAAGCACCACATCTCTCACAGGCAACGCCTCAAACACCTCATGTGCATCCCCCACCAACCCAAATTTCAAGTATGTAATAACCAACGCACTGCCAACAAACACATCCAACTCCAACCCAAGTTTGAACAACAACCCATGAATCTTCCTAATCTCCAAATCCTCCATAATATCGCCACAAGCTCTGATGACACACGGAAAACTGAATTTGTCAGGAACGATACCCAGATGCCTCATTTGCTTAAATAGAGCAAACCCACGTTGGGGAAGGGCATTTGCAAGGAAACCGGCAATGAGAGCGTTGTAGGCAAATACATTTTTGTCAAGATGGGTGGGGTAATTGAAGACTCTGAGGGAGTGGTTGATGAGGGTGCACTTGGAGTACATGTTGATGAGGCTTGTGATGGCGAGTGGGGATCCAAAGAAGGAGTTTTTGAGCAAGTGGGAGTGCAGTTCCTTGCCCTTGGAGAGGTTTGCATTGTGGGCACATGATTGGAGGGTGGCAATGCATGTTTGTACGTTGCAGGAGGGTGAGGTCGAGAAACAGAGCAACCTGCGACAATGTTGTTCTTGTGGGGGTATGTTGAGGGCTCTTATGATTGTTCTTCCATTCATTTAAGTTCCCTTTCCCTCTTTGCAACATCAAACTTCCATGATTTTCTTCAGTAAGCTGCTCTTTTACTCTCTCAAAAATCTATAGTGGACGTTCTTCAAAGGCAACATTTTTTTGTCCTATGATCACCACTGCTTTTGAAACAATAGAATATGTCACATTTGGAAACATTTTTTATCATAATTTTACGCAACAATTTTTAAGTGTTACATTTACGTTTAGGTTATAATTATTTAACTGTGACCACTGCATTTGGATAATTATGTCTTATTCCTTCATACTGTATTTATATTATGTTATTTTTTATTATCTTCATTACTAACAATTTATTGTTAGAGAAAATTAAACTCCGGTTTTCATTAGTAAACATAAAATCTATAACCGTTGCACTAGAAAAAAAATTCTTTATAATATTACAATTATTATTATTATGATTATTATTATGATTATAATTATTAATAATATTATTGTTATTTTTGATAATAATATTATTAATATGGTTAATGATAATAAAAATAATGTTTATAATAATAATAATCATAATAATAATATTAACATTATTATTATTATTAATTTTATTAACAACATAATTATTATTATTAATATATTAAAGTTATTATTAATGTTATTTTGTATTATCAATATTTTTATTATTTATTTTTATTTTTATTATTAATAATAATATTAATAATTTGGATATTGATTTTAGAACTGGGTTTGATTTGGATTTCAAAAAATAGTATAAACTTGTGATTTGGTAATGTGTTAGATAATAATAATAAAAAAAAGAAAAACATAAGAATTTTTATTTTTTTAAAATTCCAATGAATTAATTAAATGTAGTTAATATCTATAATTTAAAAAATATGGGATAAAGTAAACACATTTTAAAATGTTCAAGATCACATTTTTATTATTTTAGGCCACACTTTTATATCTAGAAAAAATGTTGTCTATTGTAATTCATATAAAAATGTTGCATTTTTTATTTTTAGGCCACATTTATATGTATTGATCACTTTTAGACAATGATTTTATTGTTGAGCTCACACATTTAAAAAAAAAAACTTAAAAATGTATAAGTAATTAACGATTTTATGAAGGTGATATTTAGTAGTTCTTAAACTATATTTGTAAAACCGTTCGTCTTTTCTATATTTAGACAATAATTATACAAGTGTAGCATAATTTTGTATTTTCTAAAATAAAAAATAATGTAATGTACATATTAGACTTTAAAAATAATTTTATACAATGTAACAACTAACTAAGTAATATTTTACTATAAAATCTAGTTTATCTATTTTCATCTATATTTCATGCTTTGAATGATACTATAATTTTAGTTTTTATAATTTATAGTTTGTTTTAGTTAGAGTTTTTTCTCACTAAGTTTCTTAGCTTACTAAATTAGACATGTATAAAAGATTTTATAGAAAATATTATTTGTGCTAACTTATTTCTCTCCGTAGTGAACTTCAACTATAACATTTCTGATAATATCATGAGCAATTTATGTGTACATTCGTTAGAGGGATATACCAAATATTATAGTTGGAAGTCAAAACTACTTGCAATAAACAAATATATTTTGAATCACATGTCATAAGTATAAAGTGTACTCATGCATATCTAATTTTTGATTCGTTTATTAGATCGATTAATAAATTGATAAAAAAGACAAGCTACTTGTTCTTATAGACGTTGGCTAGCTATGATCTTCACCATCATTACCTTATTAAAGGAAAAGATCCCTATTATATATCATTTAAATGTTATACCTAAAGTGATTGCGTGTGTCAAATTATGGGAGTAGTTGATAGTTCAATATCTATAATAATTGGACAAATAGACTTATAAAAGATAAGAAAAATGTTCACTGTATATGCTACTTTTTGACACGATTTCTGTAAGAAATTGTTCGAAGAAAGAGAAATATAAGTATTAAAATGAGTACATTACATATAAAGTATTAAAACGAGACAATGAGATTTAGCTATTTTTATAGATATTGAAATATAAGGTCTTTTAGTGTTAAATTTTTTTATTTGACTCTTTTTTAAAGTATGGGAATGCATTTAAAAATAAATAAAAGTGTAGTTATAATAGTTTATTAGAGAGTTATTAATTTAAAAGCATAGTAGAATAAAGTATATTTAATAAAATCTATAACATGATTATAACACAATTATTAATTTTTTAATTTATGGTTATTTTCATTTTTTAAGTGAATTCTCCTCATAAGAACTATATTCTATACATTTAATATTATACTTTTATTAAAGTTACCTATAATGTCAAATTTATGAAAGAAGATAAAATCCTATATCGATTAGAAATAAAATTAATTTATTGAATTTTCATATACAATAAGCTTATTCAAGTAAGGACTCTCATATCTCTTGATGGGTGCAAACCTTACAAAGGTTGAGTTAGACTTAAAGTCTACTTATTAAGATGATACTAGTCATCTAGACTTTATCCTAATGAGAGTTAGTTGAAACTATAGTAATCAGGTGCCCACTCATAAATATATAATCCCAAGCACGAGTTGAGAAGTCTCGTCGTGAGAAAAATGTGTTAAAAATCGTACAACTAAAAATAAAATCAATTTATAATATATAAGGGGGTACCAACCCAACATTTTTTTATCAACAAAGAATAAAATATATTAAATTGGAATATTTAAGGGATGTCCCAACCCATATACAAAAGAAAGATCTAAGGTAGTGTATCCATCCTATTCAAGTATTATTAAAACTCATTCTATGCATCATATACACCAAATAATCATATCTCACTGAATCATATGTCTTTTCAAAGTCTACTTTTAGAATGAGGCCTTTCCTTTTCTTTTTGTTTCACCTCATCTACATTTTCATTAGCCACAATTACACTATTCAACATAGAAAAGAAAATTGCGAAAAATCAATGAAACTTAGAAGAACTTTCTTTAATCTATTGGCTATGATTTTTGACAAAATTTTGTAAAAGTAACCAATAAGAGAAATCGGTCTAAATTCTTCTAAAGCTTGAGGTTGTCTGACTTTGGAATGAGAGTAACAAAAGATACATTGCATCCAAGTGGAATTTCCCCTTTTTCCTGGAATTCCTTTATGGGCTCAATCAAAACTTATTTAATTGTACTTCATTAACTCTTTATAAAACTAAAATTGAAGTCATCTAGTCCGGGACTCTTGTTGCTCTCACATTTCCATATCGCTTCTTTTATTTCTAATTCTATAATTTCAATAGTTAAGTGTTGTCTCTTCTAGGATTTTCGATCACCTTCTATTCTCCCAATGATGTCTAAGATTGGCCTCATGCCTCATATTTAACCTAGTTGGGCTTAGGCTAAGTGACTTCTCGATTGGGCGAGTTGGACGAGAAAAAACCCAACTTCTCTATAGTGATCTTTCTTGGGCGAGATTGGGCTCGCTTGGGTGAGTTTCTCTAGAATGCTTCTGGCTTAGGCAAGTTTTTGGGTAAGTTTTGAGCATTCCAACCTTCCATTTCCATCTTGTATATTCTCCTTTAACCCTTTCATCTCCATTTTCTCCAAGAATCCTGAAATTAACATAATTTTGGGAATAAATAGTTCTTATTCATAATATAATCACAAAATACAAAATATGTAAAAAGACTTAAATTCATAAATTAGGGGTTAAATTATAATTATTTTATCAATAAATATCCATAAATGTCTGTATTTTAATATGAAATATTATTGAAATATGACACTTATCACCAGTCTAGGTTTTCTTCTCTAATATTTATCACTTGACCCCTCCATTCTTTCTCTAAACCCATTGTCGTTTGATTTCCTCATTAAGCATCACGCCTATGACTCTTTCCTTTTCCATACTTGAATTACCTTGGGCTCCCATACTATTGATTATTGTCGTGGATGTCATTCATATCTTCTATACTAGGTCTATTGACATGTAACTTCATATTACTAATTCATATGGTATCTAGACTTTTTTCCATTGCAACAAAAAATTTTATTCCAAAGAATTTGACGAAATAGAAACCTTTACCTCTTTAATTAAGTCTTCTAGCAATGAAAACCTCCTGGATACTTTCCAATCTTCTAAAAGGTTTGCTTATCTCATTCTCCCCAAAGTTCACCAAAAGTGAGAAGAAAAAAAGTGCTATGATCGTTCATCCTCCTTGTCAGATGGGGTCTATATTTAGCCGGTCTAATCTAATACATTGTCATCAATTTGATGAAATAAGATAATTATTTTTATACCAATTTCACCTAATTTTTATAAAATTAAGTTAAACTTAATGTTTATTCTTTAAAATAAAATTTAATAATTTTAATTAATTTATTGTTACACAATTTTTTTCATCATTATGAGTAATATTAGTAAATATCAATCAATTATTAGATAAGAATATACAAATATAAAGTTTATTTATACCTTTTTATTTCACGTACCTTTTTCTTGATATAGGTAAAAGAATCACTACAAGAAAATTATGAAATAGAAACTAATTTTTAGTGGCAAAAAATAATTAGTTGTTATAGTAACTAAATTAGAGACCATTTTAGAGACTAAAATTTTTTTGGTTTCTAAATTAGTTTTTGTTAAATGGTTTCTAAATTGGTATCTAGTTAACAATCAAAGTTTTTACTACCAAATTTAGAAACTAAATAATTGGTAGTTTGGTTGCTAATTAGATACCAGTTTATAAACCATTTAACAATAATAGAAACTAATTTAGAAACCAATTTTTTTTTAATTTCTAAAATGATCTCTAATTTAGTTACTATAGTAACTAATTTTTTTTATCTCTAAAATTGATTTTTATTTCATGTTTTTCTTGTAGTGAATACGAATTTCAATAACTAAATTTGTGTGCACATTTTTATAATTATTTTTAATATTTTGACAACCCTTATTTTCTTATGATAAACGGTTTTTATCAAATAAATAGTATTCAATATTATTTCCACTAGATAGAAAAATGGGCATACTTATTTATCCAATAAATACAGTTAATGACTGTATGTCTTGTGAGGACCATATTAGACAGAGTTGTCGAAAACGAGAAGGAAAATGGCTGCTAACTTTATAATTTGAAAACAAAAACAGTTCCATGATGAAAAAGAAAGTAGTTATTTTTAAAAAAAAAGAAGAAACCTTTAATAGCTCTATTATTATGTTATTGTTAAATTTGTACCAATTGGGAAATTAACTTTGGGAGAAAAAATTATAATGTTAAATGTCCTTTATTGAATATCTTTGATTCAACTTTTTTTTCCCGTTCAATTTAAAAAGGTGTGAGGTAGTGGGGCAAAGATATTCCAATGCTTAAGTCAACTAGAGTGTTAATATGAATTTGTGTATTTTGAACTAAAAGAGTCATTACCTTTTATTTGTAGGGTCCTCCTTTATTTATAGTTTCTTTTTGGACCTTCTTTCTTAATAACCTTGGACTAAACTCAATAAACCATTAATGAGATTTTGTAACTCCTAATTTAAATTAGTCTAATTAATTGATAAAATTTCCGTTTCTTACATTTCTTGGCCGAATAACCTTTCGTCTTGTTGAACATTCGACCTATTAAACCCGAGGAGGACATATAACATTAGTATTATACATGAAAAACTATAATATAAATAATAGCATTAGTATTATACATGAAAAACTGGAATATAAATAATACAGTGAAGATGCAATGTAAGCTCTTTAAAGAATTAGAACCTGGAAAAAGTGTTGTATATGTCAAGATTAGCATCTTAAAAGTGTTTAAAAAGTTGATAACTATCCAAACTTCACTGTACTATCAATCTTTCCAACACCATACCCCGTTCTCCACGAGTATATGTTCACAATATCGTTATCATTGTGTTTTTTTCCCTTTGTATTCTTTCTTAATTTATCTTTTGTGTGGGTTTAACCAATACTATATCGTCCTTTCGGAATAGACAAGAAAAAGGAAAGCAAAATTGGTTGTTTTGTTTTGGTCAAAAAGGAAAAAAAATTGTTTAGTTCCAAGAGAAAAAAAGATGATCATGTACACACTTACGCCCCTCTTAGAAGACCAATTTTGTTAGACTCATGAAAAGGGTTCAAAAACCATGGAATGCATGCTCACTATAAAGGAGTCAATGTTTAAAAAGGGTTACTTATTTAATAACACATTATCCTTTAAATTAGGAACCGCATTTAACATTTCCATTATAAAATTAGCAATATATATATATATATATATATATATATATATATATATATATGTGAATAGAGATGTTCAAATGAGCCAATTTAAGAGTCGGGATAATAATGAAAGAACTAAAAAAAAGCTGACTTCTTAATGAGCTAGAAATTTTGTAACCATGCTTAATTCAATATAAATTTGACTTATTTTTAAATATATTTTGTCCTCACAACTTCTTTTATATATTTATTGTAGTACAATCAAAAGTATACTGATTGGATTTACTTATTTATATTTAATCTATCTAACTAAACATTAACTATAATTAAAAATAATAATATTATATAAATAAAAATAAATATGAAAATGTTAACTTACATAATTTGCAAATAAATATGTTGAAGATTCAAACTATTCAAAAATTATATTGAACAACATTTCAATCTTAAAAAAATAAAAGTATCAATCTAAATAATTAAAAATAATAAATAATTATAATGAAAATACTGTAAAGAGTTGTTATTAGTAAATTATGGATAAACCATCTTCAACTCGACTCAAATCTGTTTAATTCGTAAAGTTTCAATTTAATACACATTTTAAACAAATATTTTTCCAATGCAACTCAACTTAGAATCCATGATAAATTAAATTGTCTCTTGTTTTAACTTATTTTAATACTCCTTTATCAAAATAGAAATGTGAATCTCTTTTACGAAAAGGAAGGAAGGAGGTAACATAAGAGATAATCAAACTATAAGATAAGATTTTTTTTTTTAAAAATTTAATAGTAAAATTGTAAAGATATGTATATGTATAAGAGTTCAATCACAACATATTTAATTTATTATTTATTGTTAATAAAAAAATATTTATATAAGCTATTCCAAGTATTATGTTTATGTAGACCCCTAATTATTGTTAGTGTCTTTACTCTCGAGTCATTCTCTCAAATTACTGTCATAAACCAATATATAAAATGTTTTAGGCTTTGTTTGCAAAAGTACATGAATTATTCTATATTAAATATTTGACACCCACCCTCATGAATTATTCTACATGAACTCTAATACTAGGCCAAGGATTCCAATATCATGCCATGGACTCATATCAATATATAAATAATTTTCAATTAGGTCTCTAACAAATAAATAACTCATATAGCTTCAATAGAATCACAGCTCTTCTGCATATATAATTGTCCTACAAAATTGTAGCATTCAAAGTGTTTATTTGTAAAATAGAACACATTATTGAGATCAAAAGTATTGAACACTCTGTAAACAGTTTTTTTTTTTTTTTAATTATTATCAAGAAAAAATAATGGAATTAATTAATTAATAAAGGGAGTAACATTTTTTAAGTTAGAAGAAAAATGAATAATTTTAACAATTTCAGGAATTAATTAATGAGAGGTTTCTAACCAATCACTTGAATCGAGATAGGCTCCTTCTGCTTACAATATTAAGAATTAATATAATTTACTATAATATTATCTTTATTATTAGTCAAATATAAATATAAAAAAAATCAAAATTATGTAGAACCTAACTTTTTCTTTGATAAAAGAATACGAAAGCCTGATCTAATTAGAAAGTTTACTTCGGTACTGAAATTCTATTGAGGTTTTTTAAGTTTAAAAATAAGATTTAGTATTTAAATAGATGCAAGTTTTAGTCTAATAATGAATACATTGTGTACACAATATTTAACACGTGCTATGTTTATTTATAATTATTTTAGTTGTATAAATATCATAAAACTTTAATTATGTATAAATACTATAAATAAGCTAATAAATACTGAATAAATTTTCTTTTAATTGTTTATTAAGTTGGTACTTGGTTAAACAACCATTTCTATAAACTCAAGCCTAACTAATTATTTTTGAAATAGGTTAGGCCATGGGTCTTTTAATGAATCATCTCACTTAATTTCATCCTTGCATATATATATATGGCTTGTTCACACCTTCTTGGCTCTTTGTCAGCCACAAAGTTTTTCTCTGATCTCAAAGCAATTTTTTTTTTTTTATTTCATGTCAGAAAGTAAATGAATTATCATGGATCATTAAAAAATCTGAGTCATTCATTTATAAAATAATATTACGAATAATGAATTAGGTAGATGTTGTGGAATACAATTCCATTTACATGAAGGCTTCTAAGCCATGATGATGTTAAATTTAGACAAATTCTAGCTTTATGAAGCTTTTAGTTAATCTTTCACACACAAATATATATATATATATATATATATATATATATATATATATATATATATATATATATATATATACATACACACACACATAACAGATCATGCTCTGTTGACCCCAAAAAGAAGAAAAAAAACGAAGGAAATTTCTATTTCACAATACTAAGCAGCTTTGTTTTACTTTGACCATTAAAGATATGTTAGGCAAACGTAAAAATCATTTTATGGTTTCCCTTTCTAAGAGTAAGCAAAGGCAATAATTTTCATTATTCAGAAAGCCAATATATTTTGGGTTTTGCTGCTATTCCTCAAATTTTCTTTGAGTCTGCTGGAGATTACTTGTCCTTTGGTTAAATAAATAAAAAACTATTTATATAAGTTTACCTGCCTCGGACATAATTTGAGAGTTCCTCTTTTTGTAGGTTAATTATATGATAATTATAAGGGTCTAGTTTGAAGATTTTGTTTTAGGAATACATTATAACACTATTAACAAATCTAATATATAGATTAAATTTATGAGTTGTAGATTTATTTTAAAAAGTTAGCAATATTCTCTAACTTTTTCTGACACATATTTTAATTAAAATTTTTAAAAAAAATCAGAAAATGGAGACATTAAACAAAAAAGTAAGAGAAAGACTCAAAAAAATTGCGATTAATAATAATTAAATAAAAGAAGTGAGAAGAAAAGCTTCATTGATTTATAATAATTTCATCTGATAGTGTTGACATTTCTCTTAAAAAAATCTCTCTCCACAAATAATGGAATACCTTTTCACCTGGTGCCTCAAGAATGGCTTTAAACAAATCTTGCGGAAGTTCTTGAAGCCATCATAAGGAGGAAAAGAATGCAAAATGGAGAGAAACAATGTCCACCGACCCATGCATATATGAAGTAATATTTCAATCAGATCAATAACGTTACACCAGTCATTGGATATATGCGAAAATCTCAAATGAGCTGCATGCATACACATGACCAATACACATAAAAAAGATCTTGTTTCTAAGTACAAGTACTTATATGAGCCTAAACACGTACCCCAAGTTTTTTTCCTTCAAACCAGTCTCCACCCACTATAGCAGATCGATGTCAAGCCAACCCACTTCGAAACAAAGAATCTGAAGCAGGCTAGAGTTTGTGATGATGAGTCAGGATCACATAACTAAACAAAACTATCTCTTCAAATTAACTGTATATACAAAGTGGACCATGAACAAGGCCAAAAACTGATATATAGATATAGATATAGGTATAGATATAGGTATCACACATATATAAGAGGAAGATTAAGGGAAAAAAAGTGAGTAGATGCATGGTTGGTTTGAATTAATTCTGGGGGTGTGTCTTGTTGTGGAACATGGAAGGGACTATGTCTTGAAGGAGACCATATTCAGAAGGAAGATACTGGTTGTGAAGAAGAGAGTTGTTAATGTTATAGGAAGAGTAAATGGAGGGAGGAGTGGCAGCAGTTGTAACAGTAGTGGTGGTGGTAGTAACAGCGTTTGTTGATTGTGTGGAGAAGAGGGTGTTGTGAAAGTGATGGTGAGGGTGGTGGTGATGCATGTGAAGGAAGAGATCTTGAGGGAAGTTTGACCCGGCTGCAAGTGGAGTTGGTGTGGCGAGCAAAGAAGGTGTGAACATTCCTGCGGCCGCATTCCCTCTCAGCGATGTGGGGACCGGATGGTTGTGCTGACCTTCATACGTTGTTATCACAGTGGTTGGGTCCTGAAATGACCTCTCCACGCGTTTCTTCACTGTGCACTTCTGTGTAGTGCACCTGTAGTAGCTCCTGCAATATTCATTCACCACCATCATCATCCATCAAAATACCTCAATTCACACATTTGAAGCCATTGTGTGAAGTCTACGGACAAATAACCAATAATGAGGTCTAGTTTGATTTTCCTTTTGTTGGTTTTCGTTAGGATTCAATCGGGAGGAATAATAATGTCTCTATTAATAAGTCATATTAGAAACAGATTAATTATATTTATCTGAAATGTAAAGATCTAAGAGATTGATGGAACTATAATAACATCAGCGGCAAATGGAATTTGTGTGTGAAATCTAGCTAGGCTTGATTTTGATCTTATTCGGGTGCAAGGAAAGGGAAAAACGTGTTCATACCTTGGGTAAGGGCTATTCTTGACAGCTTTCTGTCCATATTTTCTCCATCTGTATCCATCTTCAAGGTGATCAACCTCACTCTTGGTCATGAAGGCAAACCTTGGCTCCTTCTGTTTCTTCTCTCCTTTCTTCTTATCCTTGTGCCTGTAATTTAAAAGCAACAGATTATAAGTTGCACCATTTAAACATAAACAAGAGAAATATATAAAAACGGGGGGTTGAGCTAGATCAGGTAAAGAAAATGAGAAAAAAAGTGACTCACCCTTTCTTAGAGTTTTCTCCTCCTCCTCCTTCTTCTTCTGGTTTCACCTGCCTATCCTTTTTGCTCTTTCCTGAATCTTCTTCAGCCCCAGCTTCAGAAGATGAAGAAGAGATAGACGAGTTAAGGGTCGCAAGGGTTTCACTTCCACCACTGCCAACACCTCCATCTCCTCCTTCTGCAGGCTTGTGGTTTCCTTCAACAGATGAGAAAACCTCCGATGAGGAAGGAGAAAGGCCAAAGGAAGTTGCAAGAGAATTGTAGTCCATGGCCCCTTGCAAACAGTCAGTGAAGGTCATGTAGGAGGGATCAAAGGGTTGTGAATCATATGGTGTTGAACCTGCAGGGATTAAGGAAGAGGAAAAGTGCTTTTCGTACATGTCAGATCCTCCTCCTCCTGCTCCTGTGCCCTGCTGATTGTTGTGGTCTAGGACAAGGTCCTGGTAGTAAAGTTCTTTAGGTTCAACAGACATGAAGAAGAAAGAGAAGAGAAGGGAAGAGAAGAGAAGAAAAGAGTAGTAGTGTGTGAGGTCGCGTATGCTTGGTGGGACTATGTAGCTTATCTCTTGAAGTTATTAATGCGTGTATTTATAAGATTAAAAAAAAAGGAAATAGAAAAAAGTCTTTGGGTTTGAATGGGGAGCTGCTATGGTCACTTTTAAAAGGAGGTTGACAAAATAGCTTCCAATCAGAAGACCAGAAAGTGCTTTCTCATACGGAAACATTTTCAGTCATGTTACTTCCATTAAGGAAACTCATCCATATTAGTTATGGAGACAGGGTGATTCTCACTGGAGCCTCCCTCTCCTATAAATAAATCAACTATCTATTGCTTCTAACTATCCAACAACAACAACAAATTATACCTATTAATCCAAACGTTTCTTATTAATTCCTTAACTAATCACACTCTCGGCTAAATATGCATTAAAATATAATATGAGAATTCCCTGGTCAAGACTAAATGTAGAGTTTTCTTATATAAAATTTAACCACTCTTATGTAATCTCAATTAATATTTGGCATAACCGAATCTTCAGCCTTTTGAAACTCAAAGAGTTGCAATAAAAATGTGGGTTCATTTTTTAAATTTCCTTGACTATTCAGTCCAATTGGGAGTCTTCTAAAAACCAATAGCTTTTCTTTTCAACCCAAAATTATAAAAAAATGAAGAAGAAGAAGAAGAAAGTTTCTGTGTTCTCTCCACCTTGTTTGCCGAAATCCATGAAACCAGTAATTCCATGTGTAAAAAACAAAAATATAGACTAGAATCCGAGGTGGTCTCACCCAGTTAAAATCTGTAGCCGCTGCTCTTGTTTCCATTTTTTGGTTCAGTAGGAAAAGAATAGTCAAATGAAGCATGGTTGACTGTGATATTGTTTTTACGTGATTCTCATCTCTTTTTCTAGACATATCCAAGTGGCTGTTCTAAACACTTTTCAATCCTCTAAAATTTCTGCACTCTTGCCAAGGAACATATCCATCCACACTGTTTCAACATTTTAAGGGATTCAAATCATTTTCATTCCATATATTACAGATTTGTTTCTGTTTCTCTAATTTTGAAATTAAACAATTTAATCTATCATTAATATATATTTAATCCATCATAACCACTGTTATAAAATCTATTATTAATATTTATGCAGATGGGTAATTAACAGTACTATTAATAAATTAAATGACATATTTAATAAAAAAAAATGGAAAGAATGAATAAAAATTATAATTCTTAAATTTAGTTAAATTTTGGAATCTTTTGTGAAATTAAAATGTTAGATGAAGAAGGTGTGAAGGTTAAACACAGATTAAATTAGGGTGCAACATTGCGAGTCCACAATTTATACATACATCACGTGTAAAAAACGGGGACGTTCCGTTTTGATTGGGCGCGTGAGGTGGAGGTGGTCGAGGAGCGCGTGGAGAGAGGGTGATTAGTGAGTGTTGAAGTCAATGATTCAAACTTTTGGACTTATAAATTAGAAAATACAAAATTTGGTTTGGGGATAATAGAAAGGTCACACGTGTCTGGGACTGGCACCGGCTTTTGACCGTAGCCGACACAGTGATAGGCACGTGGCGTAGACGGTGTGTGGGTTTGTTCTGCTGACGAGGTGCCTACGTCAGCATCTACAATCTACTATTGAGGTTTGGCCATGAACATTATTATTGCATGGCCATGCCATTCACACATCTTCTTCTTAATTTGGATTTCATCATCTCCTTTTTACTCCTTTCCCTTTCACTCCCTTTGTTTTTTTCTTTTTCTTTTTCTTTTTCTAGCTACTACACATGCTTTACGTAAACCCAATCCAACACAATGCTTGCTCCAATAATAATAATAATAATCAAATCAAGCCAAACTTTGCCCTTGCTAAGAAGGGTACCTTTTATTTTGTACATAGAAAAAAAATTCAAAATTGAAACCAATCATGTTGATGTTGATGATGATTATGGTGTATATGTTTGCCATAGATGCCGGAGAAGATAGATAGAAATGATAGTGTAGTTTGCAGTAAGTTGGCACAGTCCAATAATGATGTTAATGGGAGAAAGTCCTATAAGGTCATAATCCAAGAATAACACTTCAAGCTTTTGTAACGAATACCAACCCTATTTTAATCTTATGTTTTCTCTCCTTTGTCCTCCCCCATGATTAATTAAACATTAATTTAATTAAAATTGACAACTCATTTGTGTTCAATGCACCTCATTAACTACATATTAAGAACCATATTAACCTTAACATGAATATTGTTGCACCTTCATTAATGGTTTTTCTTGTTGCCGCATCTTCCTGCACCTTTCTAGTTCTTCTTCATCTTCACTGACCCATAGAGTAAGAAAATTCAAGACTCAAGTGCTTCTGTTGACCCCATAAAATAAAATAAAGTGCTTTGCAACATGAAAATATGTACTAGGGGAGAATCTTCAACGACCAATAGAGACCCCCCTACAAGTATATTTATTAGTTTAGCATGATGTCTAAATATTAAAATGGCTCTTATTTTTTATTTTATTTTTAGGAATTCAACACATGTAAGAGAATATTATAACAGTTCACTTAGTGTTTTTCTTGATACTTTTGATTAAGTTTAAGTAATAAAACTTTTGTTTGTTTAATTGTATTTTTGTGTGTTTTAGTATGCTGTTTTAGTTCCACTAATTTTAATTGTGTCAATTAGGTTAGGTATAACAAATGTGGAATTGTAATATTTCATATTCAATTATGTTAATGCATATATTATATTTGCATAATTTTAATTTTCCTTGCCATTCGAAATTTAGTGATTTGACAATGACTTATGATAATTTTAGAGAGTAAAACATATAACTCCAACTCTCCGTAGAACTGATTAATAAAATTAGATTAAAAAGGGATTAATGAGCATTAATTTGCCTATACATGTGGGGAAAAAAAACAAAGCACAACTCAGTAAGAGAAGTACAAAGAAGATATATTACAGGAAAATGTTTCCCATTCTAGTTTTATAGAAGAAAAAAAAAAACAAAGAGAATATGGAAAGAGATTTGCATGTTGTTTTGCTGTATATAGCCACATTTTTATACAATTCCAATATGAAAAACTATAATTTGAGATGAAAAGTACAATTAAACTAAACCTAACCAATTAGCTATAGTTTAAGAGAAATAAATAAATGTAAAAAATGGTACATGCTAAATTGTGATATGTTTAATGTAATAAAAGTCAAGCAGGTTATTTTAAAAAAGTAATTTAAAAAAAAAGTAAATTTTAAAATGATAGATACAATATGAACATTTTTCTCCATCTTCTCCCATGTGTTTGCACTATAAAACAAAATGAATACTGCAACTCAATTATTGACTCAACCAACAGTGAGTAGTTTAGTCATTCAATAAAATTAGGATTGTATGTGATACTACTTTTTTAATTACCAAGAAATATTCTCTATCGAATACTTCTATCATAAGTTTAAACAGATACTGAATAAGTGCATATGTAACCCATTTAGGTTTTTATATTATAATATAAATAAGAGTCTTTAGATACTGAATTGATTTCAATTGATCATAAAAGAAATCTCATGCAACTTAAATTTTCCCTATGTTAATAATAAATTATTTTATTCTAAAAATATGACTTGATTCACTAATATTATATTATTATGAAGATAGTATATATAGAGTTATTTTGGTGTTGTATATACATATTGAAATGTTTGTTATTCTTATTATGGGTAAGTTTTTGTGATTCATGCATTGGATTATATATTCTTAGCTATAAGCATAAAATAATTCTTAATAAGTTGTTTAAAAATTCCTTACACACTTTTTTTTAATTTTTTAAAACTGAATAAGAATATATTAATCAATTATATACTAAAATATATATTTTTATCAAAATATCCTCACTTTTGAAAGATTACATATGGATTCGTAAATAGTTAATTATATTAATGGATGTTCAAAATACTATTTGCACAAATAATCAATTATTATTCAAAATAATCAATTAATTAGTTCATGATGGATGTCCATATTTACTCAAGAACACAATAATCTATCATCACTTGTAATAATTAATTAACTGTACTTTTCGAAAGAGTGTAAAGTTTTCTCTCAAATTTAAAAAAAATACATAGATTTAATTAAGTTGATTACTTTTACCTTATATGAAGAGATTTCAAGATTCTTAAAGAAAAACAATATTTTTGAACAATATTTTGGATCTGATTGAATTGAATAGATTCAGATTGCTTGGTTGATTTTTAAGAACAGAAATACATCTCAAAATAGATCTGATTGAATTGAATAGATTCAGATTGCTTTTCTCAATATTTTATTATTATTAATTAGAAAAATTGAAAAATTAGAGGAAAAGTTGTTTGAGAAAAATATCTTTTGCACCAATTTACCCTTTTTTGTAATGTATAATCTCTTTATTTTTTTACATTTGTGTATTTTTTTAGTTATCCAAACTTGTTGATCCAAAAATGGTTGATACTCTCAAACCTTAATGAGGGTGCTATGATAAATTGAGCTTATTTTTAGGATAAAAATTATTTTTTTAAAAAAATTAAAATGTTTTTTTTCTTGAATTAATTGATAAAGATATTTGGGATGAAATGATTAATGGTCCTTGTGTAATTTCTTTTGCTTTTATGCTTGATGAGTTTTATCATGTTTTAATGTGTTCAAATGCAAAGGAGCGATGAAGTATCCTTGAAGTCATTCATGAAGTAATCGAAAAAGAAAAACATTTAAAGAAAAATATTATCATTCAAGAGTATGAGATGTTTAAGATGCTTTAATTATTGCAAAGAGGTTCACATATAGTAAATCATCCACTAGCCCTTGGAAAGAAGTTTGCCAAAGAGAACTCAATATCAAGATTTTGAGGAGTTTGAATAGAAAATAACAACATAAGGTCATCATAATATATCTAACTTCTATGAATATAAGATCACTATTTGATAAGTTAAGAGAACACAAATTAGAGCTTGGAAGACTAAAGGAATAAGAGGAAGGTGAAAAGAAGAAACATAACCCTAAAAGTTGACGTGGTTAAATAAGATTCAATGGAAGAAGATAAATATTTAGATTAATTCAGATAGTGAGAACTTGTACTTATTGGATAAATAATTTTCAAAGTTCTTATAAATTAAAAACAAAAACAAGTTTTCTAAGTACAAAAATTGTCTTCAAGAAGGCTGAGAAAGAATTTGCATACACATGTTTTTTTAGTGTGGTAAGTAGCGTCATATTAAACCTATTTGACACTCATTTATCATGAAACAACAATTTGAGGAAAAGATACTTTGAAGAACAAAAAATCCTACATAGCAAAGGAAGACAACGACTCTAAGTCTTCTATAAACTCAAGTGAAAGTGATGAAGAAGCTAATTTGTTTCTCATGGCTAACTATGAAAAAAATTAGTAACAATGTAAGTAATTCTAACTTTGAATTCGAAAATAGTACCTTCATAATTTTCACATTGGATTCGAAAATAGTTTTGTGCTTAACATTGTTCTTAAGTAATGAAAACAATATTGATCTTTGGCATTAGAGATTAGGTCATCCTGGTAGCAAAACTATTGAATAGATTTGTAGAATTTTTTCCTTTGTGCACTCTATTTCTAAAATTGCTTGTGATACTTGTCATTTTTCCAAACAAAATAAACTACCTTTTTGGCAAAGTAATACACATTCTTTAAATGTTTTTAATCTGATTCATGTTGATATTTAGGGACCTATTGGAATTGCTTCTATTCATGGGCATATGTATTTCTTAACTATTGTTGATGATCATATTAGACACACTTGAATATATCTTATGAAATCAAAAGCTAAGACTAGAAACCTTTTATCCAATTTTTTCATGTATGCTAAAAAACAGTTTAATCTTGATATCAAAATTATAAGGTTTAATTATTGTAAGGAGTTTGATTTCATTGAGTTATATGATAAACTTGAGATCTTGCATAAAAAATCTTGTGTTGAAACTTCTCAACAAAAAAAATTTTGTTGAGAGAAAACATCAATATATCCTTAACATAACTCGCGGTCTTATTTTTCAATCTAGACTACCTAAATCTTATTGGTCGTATTCTGCTGCACATGTTGTTTACTTAATAAATAGATTACCTTCGATTGTTTGAACCCAGATCTAGAAAGTATGTTTTTCTTGGATATAAATTAGGTATAAAAGGATATGTTTGACTGGATACTAAAAATAGGGAAATCTTTACCAACCAAAATGTTATCTTTTATGAAAATATATTTTCTTATAAAAATTCCAATGATACTTTTAATATTAACCAAAATTATGATACTCAAAACATTATTGATTTTTTACTAGAATTTCTAGTCAATGAAAATATCAATTTTGTTGGCATTGATAAAAGGTTAAATGATTCTGAAAATCGTATTTTTTCTGTAAATGAGAATCAAGACAACAACAACAAAAGGGACATTAGAAATAATGAAGAGACACACAATCAAGAAAGTG
>Ga0123342_1004450_pt1 | contig 21372 bp, 19 predicted proteins | sample Turbeawhitnodule_FD_89960 | JGI IMG/M metagenome (GOLD analysis project Ga0123342, IMG submission 89960) | Root nodule microbial communities of legume samples collected from Mexico - Turtle bean Mexico white nodule | ecosystem: Host-associated > Plants > Roots > Nodule | place: Mexico: Nepantla...
AATTGAAACAACTAATTCTTTGTCTGTTTTCTTATTGATCATCGCCAACACAACCACTTTCAATACACTTTTAATTGTTTTGTTCTATATTTAGCGATTATTGTACTTGATAATTCATTGTTCATTGTGGGATCGATATCCGTCCTTAGGGACAATTATTACTTTTGACAAACGCGGTGCATTTGCCGTAAAAAGTCATCATGTAGTCATGATTATTTTATAATATATGATTTGGTAACTCTTTGATAGATGATAGAAACATTCTTGTCACATTTTCAAAAGACACATAAACATAGTTAACTTGTTATTATCATCTTGCTCTGATAAAATATCTCATATGGACAAAACAACCTATTCTTTGAAAAACTAAAATCAAAACATCTAGGTAAAATGAAGATAACATATTTAGTTAAAAGAAAAAATTGATATTATTTGTCATAGTTAAAAAAAGAAGATTGTTATACTTGGATTAGACTTGGACAATCTATTCACAACAATATGATCTTGACAATCTAGTTTTAACCATCTAATACAATCTTCAGAGGACATTTTCATTTCAAGGATTTTAATCATAACAAATAGTATCAATGATGAATTAAATTTTTTGTCTAAGTGTAGTAAGAGGAAAAGAAAATCTATCACGAAATTTAAACATGACAAACAAAACCTTCTATTAATATATGTATGCTAGATAAGATGTTGCTAGTGCAATATAAAGATAATTAGAATGAAGTATTTTATTCCTAACAAGTTGAGTGCAATATGAAAATTGTTATTTATTATAGTTTGTTTCCATAACGAAATTGCAAATATGGATTAACAAAAGAAAGAAAGAGAAAACACAAAAAGTGATGAATAAAAAAATTAAAACAAAAAAAGACAAATTTTGACATTTTAATTTTTTAATTTAATAAATTTTAATAATTCATTTATATTTTATATATATTTTTTACATTTCCTTATATGCAATTTATTTATAAACAAACACCTACTAATATTATATTTTTCTAATTTGATAAAAATTATATAATTACTTCTAAATATATTCAATTTTCTTAAAAAGTATTTCTTCAACATTTTAATTCTTCGAGTTAATTACTTTTCTAAAATATTATTTTTACCTTACTTTTGTATTATATTTTCTTACTAAATTTACTTTTACAAATTACTATTTTTTAATTTATTTTTTTACCTGAAATATCTGTAGGAACTAATGGAAGGAAATAAGAGAAGGCAAAGTAATTGCACAAAATTGCAAAACTAATCTTATTCATTTTGATTTACTCAATCACATATATAGCAGTAAAATAGTTATGAAATAGTACTACTAACAGGCCTGTAAACATGACCATTAATGCAATATAACGGTAAAATAGTTTAAGGGTAATAAAATCAGAATTAATAACCAACAATATTTTTACTCAATATAATTATATTTCTTATTTTAAATTTTAAATTTATATTTATATACTTTTATTCAAATTTTTCATTTATTTCTCCCTTCCTTGTTATCTAAGAACTGAATTTTGAACGTGGATATGTATTATGTGGGTGAAAAATTCAATATGTGTATACATGGAAGTAAACATAAAGTCACAAGGGCTTGTTTGTTACTACTTTAAAAATATATAAGTTTTTTAGTTGTTAAAAAACTAAAAAACTTGTTTGATAAGTGTTTTATTAAAATAGTTTATAAAAACTGCTTTTGTTTTTTCTACTTTTAAAAGCTAAAAAATAAAAACAGTAAGATGTATTTTTTGTTTTTAGTTTAATTTTCTCAATCTTCCATCAAAGCTTGCTGCAATTCTCCCAACATTGGAAGAAGGAGGTGAATGAATGGTCTCCACCATCAGCACTCAATTGGACCACAATTGAAGTGCTAGTAAGAACATGTAAGAACCTCTATGTATGAAGAAAGGAGAAAGTGTTTTTTTTAATTGTTTTGGAAAAAAAAAACTTCTATGATAAAAACATAAAATCAGCGAATAATAAATAAATATACGAAGAAAAACAGTGTATTTTTTATTATGCAATGTATTTTAAGAAATATAATATAATAAAAGGTTGATGTTTTAAGACAAAACTGTTAATCATCACAAAACAAAATTTACAAAATTGATTTATTAAATAATTTTATTTGTTTATTTATTTATCTTATTCCTCTGATTGAGTATGAACAATACGTGTAAGTTCCAATGAAAAGAGGCCACGTAAGATCCAAAGTTTGACAATGGACATATGGACATCGTGGTTGTGTTGTGCAGCTGCAACAGTAGTAGTAGTTGGCACCGTGTTTGGTTTGGTTTGGTTTAAGACTTGAAATATCATTATTAATAATTTATGATTCATAGCCGCTAAATCTCTATTGATTCTTGTTCTCCACCTACACTTCACGCCCATAACCTAATCTCTCCTTTTCTCTCTCACCAAACACACAATCCATTCATCATGATCATCATGATTGGGGCAAACCCCAAACCCCTTCTGCATCTTTCGCTTATGCTTTTGGTGCTCTTTTCTTCCTCAACCCAATCCCTTCGATTCGAACTCCAGTCTGGCCACACCAAATGCATATCCGAAGACATCAAGAGCAATTCAATGACGGTGGGCAAGTACCTCATCGTCAATCCCAACGAGGGTCAACCTCTGCCCGATTCCGTCAGAGTCACCGTTCGGGTATTTTCATGAACCCCACTGCCAAAAAATTATATTTTTTGGGGCCCATTAGTGAATCGGATCGTGTTCTCTGGTTGAATGGTAATCGTGTGTTTTTTTTTGTTAGGTGACTTCGTCCTACGGGAACAACTATCACTACGGGGATCGCGTTCAGTCGGGGCAGTTTGCGTTCGCGGCAGTGGAGGCTGGAGATTACATGACTTGTTTTTGGGCTTTGGATCAGACTCCCGCGACAACGTTGACTGTGGATTTTGATTGGAAAACGGGTGTCGCGGCCAAGGATTGGTCTAATGTCGCTAAAAAGGGACAAGTTGATGTGAGTAATCCGCCACTACTGTGTTTCTAGCAGTTAATTTTGGTGTAGAGTATAGTGTTACGTGCTAAAATATTTGGGAAAAAAAAATGAATTTGTTTTGCAAGATTTACTTGGTAGTTGCATTCCAACAAATAGTTTTCGTAGGAGAGCTTATTTGGACTGAATTCAGTATTACTATGAGGATCTCATGGAAAATAACTTGGAAAAGTTGTTTTTTAACCGAGTCAAATTACATAGTGTGATCCATGTTAAGGATCTTTTCCTTGAGGATAAGGTTTTTGTTGTTGTTGATTGTGTTACTCATGTACAGCCAAGGAAATTAAAAGAGATGAATGATCCTCTTATGTGATTTACTGGCTCAAGCTCAATCTAATCTGATCAATCAAGTAATGTCTGATTTCCCTTACCAGTGGTAGAGATCTGTATTAGGACTAGAGAGAGAGTAGTCTCACTGATGAAATTTCTAGTTATGACAAGCTTATAGGGCATTATACTTTCCTAATCATGGAAATCTTCTTACTATATAATGTGTATATTGAATGGGAACCACATTCATCCGTACAAATGATAACATATTTTCCCTACTGATAAATTTTTGTCTGCCTCATTTATTTTATTTTGGGTAAGTGGTAGGCAGCACTTTTTTTGGCTTATTCTCTGTTGACAAAATTGGCTTTCTTGAATGATTGCATATTATTGTAATTTGTATTGTTCCTCCATACTATCTATTTTCTGGGGCTTACTTGAATCCTGTTTATGTCACTAAAATTTATGCCATATTCTGGAGCAAATCACGGCCTACTCAGCCTTCCCATCCCATACCACACATTTGTCACTTGAGGCGAAACTGAACAGACTCTTTGATTTTCAATTACATTGCAAAAGTTGTAATCTTTGCTGACACAATGTTCATGAAAGAAAATACAAATTCTTACATAAATTTAACTCCTCTATACCAGGTAATGGAGCTAGAGCTAAGGAAGTTGCAGGATTCTGTTGCTTCCATTCACGACGAGATGTTTTATCTTCGTGAAAGGTAACCAACCAATCATTGCCTGAAAATTCTTAATTGAATACGTTCACATAGGAAAGTAAATTAAACATTATTCTTGTTTGTGTAAATACTTGATGGGATATTATAAAATCATCATTCTTACTATTCTGTGCTTTTTAATTTGCAGAGAAGAAGAAATGCAGGAACTGAACAGGGCAACCAATAGCAGAATGTTCTGGTTGAGTTTGCTTTCTCTCCTCGTCTGCTTATCAGTAGCAGGGATGCAACTATGGCACTTGAAGACCTTCTTCGAGAAAAAGAAACTCATTTGAAATTTTGTGATGGGTGTTACATTTTTCCTATGTGATCTTGTAAAATATACTAGCATTAATTTATCAAGAGGATACGCATAAGGGTAGTCAGTATAATCTCAAAAGTCACAAATGTTTCCCTTTGTTAAGCGCATATAGAGAGTTATGGCAATACGACTTTCAAAGGAAATCTTGGCGTTCTTCAATCCAAGGCCTTTTTTTATCTTTATTGTGTTTTTTACAACAAGCCATTACGTTTGGTAAAGAGGAGAAAGATAGCGTACATGAGAATAGAAAACAATGTAAAGGAAATAGGTGAGAAAGAAAATATATAATAGATGTATTTGGTTTAAGAGAAGTACTTAAGAAAAAATGAAAGATACGAAAATGTGACAATTGGAGAGGAAAATATAAGCTGGTTTCATCAGATTAGATACCAATAATCAATTGTGCAAATCATTTTTTGGGATATCGTATTGAGAAACATCTTTTAAGTCTTTCGTCAAAAACAAGAGTTATGCATTACATCCTTTCACTTGCAGCTCTTTGATTGTGTGTTTTTGAAGGACACAAATCTCATCTTAATTTTGGGTCTCACATTGTGTCTACTAATAAAAAATTGATACGCTGATTGGAGAAGTTGTGTCAATCTTTTATACGCAGCCAATGCCTTATGTGAAAAGAAAAACAAAATCTCTTATTAGGTTTTAAATATAAATAGGTTTTGGTTCTTCTCCCTATGTTACTGCTCTGGTGACTATTGTGTGTGATTGGTAGGAATCCTGAGTGGTTTGAAGTGATTTGTGCCCGTCTTTGAGTGGTTTTCGATGCTTCTTCGGAGTTTTTTGAGGTGCGGTTTGTTGGAGAAGAAAGGTGGGTTTTTTGGTTCTTTTTCGCTCTCAGATTTTGCATTCCATAAAATTGTAGAAAATGGAGTCCGGAGGATACATGTGATATTGTATTCTAGATTTAGTATTCTACAATACATTTATAGATTATACTTTCGAGAACAACTTTTTAGAATAGTCTTTCTAGAATATGTTTTCAGATTTGGTGTTCCAGAATTTGGGAAAGGCTATTTTGATAACTATTTTGAAAAGCACAATTTGGAAGGGTGATTTTTGTTTTAAAGCATTTTTGTATTTAGTTGGTTTATGGTTTTATGTATTAATTGTATTGATGTATATGCACATGAAGATGGTTATAACTAGAGGAGGACATGTTAGCTTTGACATGGTAGACAAAGGTTTGTTGTGACATGCATATACAAATACATTTCATTTGTCTATTGGGGAGATGACTACTAACTTTTGTTTAGCAGTCAAATTAAAATGATTTCAGTGGTAACTGTCTAACATAGTGCTAGACCATTTAACACCAAAGAGATGATAATATAGATAAGGTCAAATGATTTCAAGTCATCTCCTAACAAATCCAATAGTAAATCAAGTTAAGATATTGTGCACTTAAAATGATTAGAAATAACAATGAAAATAAAAGGGGGGTTGAGATTTTTGTGCAGAAAAAAATAAAGTAAAGATTATAAAGTAGTTAAAGGAAACAAGTTGACTCTCAAGTTTATTTGACAATGAATTAATTGCTTTTCTTAAGATTTTCACTCTTTCAATCCTCACACAGTGTCAAACTTAATCAAACAAGTGTAAATCAAATTCAACAAAATCTTATCATCAAAACAAGTGTCCATTGATATATTCAGTATCTCATTACTTCCAATGTCTACTCAAGAGATGTTTATTTCTACCTCTTGAATTAAGAAAATAAGAGATTGACTAAGACTAAGCGAATTAACCAAAAACTCCAATTAAAGAAAAAAATTGAATTCTCAACTGGCGTTAAAAAACAATTCTTTTGATAGAAACTAGATTTCAAAAAGACCAATAATAAAGCACAATCTATTGCAGAGAATTTAAGAATAAAACTTTATTGAACAGAAACCTCAAAATTCATTGTGAAATCATAAGAGAATCAACCCCGAGGAGTTTAACCTTCCATATGGAGACAAAACAAAAGGATTACAATGAAAAAAATAAAAACTAAGAAAACCTTAGTGCTCTATTTTTTGAACTTCGTTGTCAAGCTCTGGAGCTTGATTATTTATCCTTTAAGCTTGTATCTTATAGGGTTTTTTGCTCCAATGATCTAAAAAATTATCATTACAAGAACAAATCCCACCTATATTTTCAACTGTCTGATACATGGCTAGCTGCTTTACCATAAACGCTAGATTGTCTAACGTGTTCTCCAACTTTGAATGATCAAGAACATATGTGGTCCCCATCTCATGTACTTCTCAAATAGAAGGAATAAAGTTGTTGCGAGTGCTGAATTGTTGGTTATTGGAGGCCATATTTTCAATCAATTGCCTTTTTTACAACAAGTGTTTTATCCACCAAGGCTCCTCCATTATCAACGTCTATTATCTGCCTATCCATAGATATCAAGCCTTCACAGAAATATTGGATAAGCTACTATTTATGAATTTGGTGGTATGGACAACTTGTACATAGTCTCTTAAATCTCTCCCCGTACTCGTAGAGACTCTCTCGATCCATATGTACGATCCCTCATATATCCTTTTGAATTGTATCACCCTGGATGTAGGAAAGAATTTTTCTAGGAAGATCCTTTTTAAGCTCTTTGAGTTAGTGATTGATCTGGGTGGAAGGTAGTACAACCAGTCTTTCCTTGTATCTTGTAGTGAAAAAGGGGAATGCTTTTCAACTTTATGTGTTCCTTTAAAACAACAGATAGTTTCTTGTAGTGCAGACAATATGGAATTCTTTCAAGTGTTTTTGTGGATCTTTACCTGCAAGACCATGTAACTTTGGCAAAAGATGGATTAAACTTGATTTAAGATCACACTGCACATCAAGATATTGAATACAAAGAATTTGTATACTGACATCAGGTGCAACAAGCTCTCTTAAAGTTCAATCAACCATAATGTAAACATCCAAATATAAATCAAGAGAAATATGCAAAAAAAAGAACAATCAGACACTTTATCACTAGATCGTCTATTATGAAAACATGTTTCCTTATTTTTATAATTATGTGATCATTGAAAAAATTGAAAAACTATACAATTAAAATGGGAAAAACAAAGTTAGATATGCTAACAATTTTTTTATGCAAATACATAAGAAAAATTGCAATAAAGAAGAAGACTCAACCATATTTAAATTGGATTTTCCGGCAACGACACCAAATTTGATAGTGGTCATTTAGTAGCGAAATTAAAATGATTTCAGTGGAGACCGTCCAACACAGTGTTATATCGTCTAAACCCAAAGAGATGACCCCAACTCATCTCCCAACAAAGTCAATAGTGTTCAAAACTTATCTACAATAAAAAGAGTTAGAAATAACAATGAAAAAAAGGGGGTTGAGATTATTGCATAGAAAAAAATAAAGTAAAGAATATAAAATAGTAAAAAAATGTTATGTCGTTAGACAATTCATAACCGGCTAGATGATCTAATACCCATAAAAAAGTCTCGTGATATGAGAGTTTATAAGTTTTGATGATAAAAAACACTATAAGGTATGTTAAGATTTCTAATAAAGCTACTAAGTGTGTGAATTCAAATAAAGAATCATTAGACATTCTGGGATGATTAAACTTATCAGACAATCATACAATTTAAGTGCGAGACAATCATATAAGACATAGACAAACTAGTTGGTCTATCAAGATATTCCTAGAGAATCAACATGTTATATGGTCTACGATATAAGTTTAATAGACAAAATCACTATCTTTAACATGACAGACGATTCAACGGTGGAAGTTCACACTAGATGATCTCGTCAGACGGTCCTATAATATAGGGTCACCCTAGATGATCTTGGGAGACATAGTAAACATTCAATATTCAAGATGATTCTAAAGGGCAAGACAATTTAAAAGGAATTGTGATCTTGGATCTTTGTCTCAACATTAGACGATCTTGCCTTTATTCACGTGATCTTTATACTTTGGTATAAAAAATAATATCCAATTACTCTTAAATGTTTTCAAACTTTTTGATATTATTAATTAATATAAATCATGTTTTTAATCAAAACATATAGTTTAATTAGATATAGAAAGTTTTTATATTCTAAATGAAGAACATAGTGTTTCAAAATCATGAAATCTCAATTGTATTGATTTTATCTTTATGAAATATATTTTTTGAAATACAAGATAAATTTTCTAATGTATTGATGAGCTTAAACGATCAAATTTATACTAGTTTATAAATTTTCTTCTAATGAAGTGGTTGATATGTTGACTGTAACATCCCAGAAAATAACATCTAACTATTATAATACAAGTTCTATAGGTTTTTATACAAGTTTAGAGTTTTTTTTTTTAAATTCCTAATACATGATTAGAGCTTATAGAAATACAAATATTTGCAATTCATAGCTCAAAAAAAAACTTTAAAGCCTTCATGGCTCTCCTGCACCTGTATGATCATCTGCTCATGTACATAGTACAGTCATCGTAGTTCAAACACAACAAGAAAAAATGGGTAAGCTAGTAAAAAAAATTATAATATACACAATTAAATAAAAAGAGAAAACCAAATTACATGGATCAATTTCTCAATTATTCATTCTTTTTCAAATCCCAACATAAAAAATCACATAGATCTCACACGAATCTACACATTAAGGATATTCAACAAACAGAATAACAATTGACGCCTTTCGGAAGACCCGTATTAAGTAAGTCCTACTAGAGACTAACACCCTAGCCAAAGATTACTAGCAAATCCAAGATAAAGGATTAGGGTAAGTTCAATATAACCCAAGCCGCGCATCTCATATGTCACGGTGTGCATGAACTCCCCCATCAACTTCTCACTACCTGATATCTTAGTATATGTGACTTAGATCATCAGTGAAGTTCGAAGATCTCTGTTACCACATAGGCATCAATACTTAATACACAAACAAACATTCATCCATACATTATCCCAAATGTATGAATTCAATTTCATACCATTTCTATCATTCATATATGATACATATCATTCAATGACATAACATTCAAAATTCATAACATTCAAGAACCTTTCCAATAATAAAAACAATTTCCAAACTGTCAAAATATAATATTTATACATGTTCACACAACATAAAATCAAACATTTTTATCAAATAACATCCCTACAAGAGAAATTGAAACTTGGGACCACATCCCCTCCACATTCAGATATTCTAGCCTAGGGTACTATTGAAAGTTAAAGTTAGCTTTCCTTATTAATAATAATAAGTACAATAAAAATAATAATAATACTAAATAATTTGTCTGATGTAGTGGTTAAAGTTTCTTTGATGACTGAAGGAACCTGATTTTGAATCCCATCTATTGCAAATTTAATTCCTGCTTCTCGGCGCCAAAAATTACATACGGAAAAAATTACATTCTGTATTTGGCCTGTCCAACATAGAAAATGTAGGTTGATTTTATTGGCTCGCAGGCCTACGGGTCAACTCGCATAAGAAATATTTTTTAAAAATAATAAAAAAGAAAATTTTTAAATATAAATTTTGAATAATTTTATTTATTTATTAAATTAATTTATTTTTGTATTATGATAAATTAAGTAAACGGTCTTACAATATTATTCACAAACACATGCATAATAAGATATTAGTGTAAAAAATATTATAATGATGTTATGATTTTCAATGAAATTTTAATTTCAATCGTACTAATAAAATGACTAATAAAATATTTCATTAAATATATACACTTTTTTAAATTGATACAAATAGACAAATGATTACTATTCTATTTTTGAAAAATAATATATATATATATATATATTTAAATTTTATTATAAAAAAGACTAAGGTTTAACTAATGCATTTAACAATTAAAGAGTATTGAAACCTAAACAATCTATGCATTTCAGAAAGAATACAAAAAATACCATTACATATTAAATTTTTTTTATCAAATTTCACAAAGGTGTTGTGAATTATGGATTGAGGGTAGTTTCTTCCTACACCTCCATGTCTTTCTTGTTGCATGGCATACTTCAAAAAATACTCATATTATTCTTTCAAATTTTTTCTTTAATTCCGAAATGTGAAATTTACAAATTTTTCGGGTTATAGAATCTAGAATCTGAAAATTAAAATTTATGTTTCAGATTATACAATGTTCGAGATTGCACAATTCATTATACAAATTTATATTTCAGATTATAAAATTTGAAATGGATAATTTTAAAAGTTTTTAGAAAATAAGATTGGAAGAAGAAAATACGAGTGTAGAAGATTTTTAAATTTTTACATTAGGCAAAGCTTTTTCTTATCCCTAACTCTATAAAATGTTTATTATTAATAAAACATAGCATTTTCTTTCGAGCTCCATTTTGGACAGATCGAGGTTAGGGGAATTAGGGTTTTCAATTTGATGGGTACGAAGAGAAAGAGGATGGTGAGCTTGGTCGATGTGGTAGATGATTATATGTTGAAGATTATGAAATCCAATGGCGGTGCCAATAACAACATTGCCAATGCTCTCATCAATCACTGGAACCCAAGGCCTTACACTCAAAAGTACTTCGAGATTTTGGAGACGAGGAAAACCCTCCCCGTTTGGCACCAGAAAGAAGAGTTCTTGTAGGTTCTCAAAGATAATCAGACTTTGATTCTTGTCGATGAAACTAGTAGTGGAAAAACCACTCAGATTCCTCAATTTGTTTTGGATGTTGTTGAGTTAGAGACACCAGATAAACATAGGAAAATGATGATTGTGTGCACTCAGCCTCGAAGTGTGGATGTGATGTCTGTTTTGCATCGTGTGGTGAAGATGTGGATGTAACCATTGGGGAAGAGGTTGGTTCAGTATCAGATTTGAAGACTGCAATAGTGTGACGACAACTTTGAAGTATCTAACCGCTTTTGGAACGATACAAGGTTATTAGTCTTGATGAGGCTACCAAAAGGACTAATGATGTGTTATTTGGCCTTGTGAAAGAAGTGCTTAAAAATATACGTGACTTGAAATTGATTGTAATGAGTGATACTCTTGAAGCCGAAAAGTTTCAGAACTATTTTTTGCTGCCCCATTGATGAAAGTTCTTGGAAGGCTACATCTTGTTGAAATTTTCTATACTCAGAAACCTAAAAGGGATTACTTGGACGTTGGCATTTGGACAGTGGTACAGATATACATGTGATGAAACCCTGACCGATAAAGCATCCACTGAGCTAGCCCAATCTTCTAGAAGGATGACTAGGAGCATGACACAAAACCCAGGACTAGGTCAGACTCAGTTCATAGCTAGCATAGTCCATTATGCCACAGAGGATTACTAGGAGTAGGGCACAAATTATTGGACCTGAGCACCAAATATTTTCCCTGCCTTGTATTTCAGTAGAATAGGATTTAAATAGCATAAATTGGACTTGTGGATCGGCATCCTTTTACCGATTCCATAATCAGGGTACCACTACCAGACAAGTGGAAAGGCTTCAACGGGGAGTGCTACGATGGCACGACCAACCCGGACAAGAACATGGATGCGTACACCACGCACATGAGCCTTTACACCTCAAAAGACGCGGTCTTAGCCGAGTGTTCCCCACGTCGTTGAAGGGAGGAGCCCTTAGCTGGTTTACCAAGCTCTCTCCTAACTCTGTTGATAGCTTCGCAATGCTGGAGTCCATGTTTGAAACACAGTTTGCCACCAGTCGACTGCACCACCTGACCTCCATTGTCTCGGTTGGTATCTGTCAGGAGAAGGGAGAGTCCCTAAGAAAGTTTATCGACAGGTTTAAAAAGGTAGCTATGAGCATCCGAAACTTGAGCCCGGATGTGGCCATGCACCACATGCTGACAGCCTTACGACCGGGGTCGTTTGCCGATAACCTCTGCATGCAACCTGCCGCCAACTTGGACGAGCTTAGGAGAAGAGCCGCCAAGTTCATGCAGTTGGAGGAGCTGAGAGAGTTCCACAACCAGGCCTGAGCGAAGGCCAGTGGAGAAAAAGGAAAGGAAGAGAAAGATCTTCAAGGTCGATCAACTTCTGGTCGAGGAGATAGACGCAAAGACAACTAAAGGAGCTAGCTCACAAGATACACCCCCCTGACTGCCGACAGGGGAAGGATCTTGGAGGAGGCCCTAACGTCGAGTTGATTCCGCAAGCTTTGATAATGCTGACCGTTCTCGCAGGTGTCAGTATCATCAAAACAGCGGACACACCACCGAGGAGTATTAAGCCCTAAAGGATAAGATCGAGGAACTTATCCAAGTCGGGCATCTTCGTCGATTCGTTTGGGTGACCGAGGGGCAAAGCTGTCCCCACGAAAAGAATAACCAACAAGAAGAAGAGACTACAGGATAATGACCGCTGACCCGAGCATCGGCCGAGGATGTCACCCATCACCTTCACTGACGAAGACTTCGAGGGTGTCGACCCCTCACAGGACGACTCCAGGGTAATATCAGTCAACATCAACAAATTCACCATCATCAAAATGTTGGTAAACCAGGGAAGTTCTGTAGATATCCTCTACTAGAAAACTTTCAAAGTTATGAGGATACCCGAGGCAGAGATGATGTCGTATGACAACCATGTGGTCGCTTCTTGGGTGAGAAGTTTGGTACTAAAGGCTACATCGAGCTCTATACCACCTTCGGAGGCAAGCAAAACGATAAAGATTCGATACCTGGTGATGGATGCCAACACCTCGTACAACATCCTGTTGGGACGATCATCAATCAATCTGGCTGAGAGAGATTGTCTCAACACCCCACATGGCAATGAAGTTCCCGTCGTTGTCGGGAAACATTCTCACAGTGCATGTGGATCAGAAGCTTGCATGGGAATGCTACGCAGAGAGCCTTAGGGTGGAACCTAACGACTGATCCCCTAAGCGCAAATTCTCTCGAAGACAAAAGTCCCCTCAGAGAGAGGTTCAGCCGACACTGAAGGATCACACAGTTGCTTTGGTCGATTTGGATCCCCGAACGATCGAGGAAAGATTGGAAGCGAGAGAAGAGCTACGTCGATTTCCCCTTCTCGACGAGGAGCATCGCACCTGCGTGGGCACGACCATAGCAGCGGCCGAGGCCGAGCTCGTGCACCAGGCGCTGAAGAAGAACGTTAATCTCTTCGCCTGGACGACATCCGATATGTCGGGGGTAAGCCCGTATATCATCACTCACAAACTCTCTGTGTACAAGGAGACACGCCCATTCGCGCAGAAGAAGAGGAACCTTGGCATAGAGAAGAGGCTGGAAGCGAAGGAAGAAGCCAAAAAGCTTCTATCAGTCGAGTTCATTCGAGAGGCCCAGTATACCACTTGGTTGGTTAATGAGGTCATGATCACCAAACCTAATAGTAAATGGAGAATGTACGTCAACTATACAAATATCAACAGGGGCTTCCCGAAGGATTCGTACCCACCTCCTAACATCGATCGGCTGGTGGACGGAGCAGCCAGTCATAAGATCCTAAGTTTCTTGGACGCTTACTCTGGCTATAACCAAATAAGCATGCACTCTTGGGACAAGGAGAAGACCGCCTTCATGACGGACGATGTCAATTACTACTACGAAGTAATGTCGTTTGACATAAAGAACGTTAGAGCAACCTACCAGCGGCTCATGGATAAGGTCTTTAAGGGACTTATCAGTCAGTGTGTAGAGGTCTATGTGGACGACATAGTGGTGAAGTCAGACTCATGTGACCAACACATCAAAGACCTGGAGGAGGTCTTTGAAGCGCTAAGGTAGACGAACATGAATGCGCATTCGGCGTTGAAGGTTGCAAGTTCTTGGGTTTCATGCTGACCCACCGAGAAATCGAAGTGAACCCGAACAAATGTCCGGCGATAACCGAGATGCGAAGCCCCCAGAAATTGTCCTCGAACGAGGATGGGACCCAGAGAACTATTGAGACTACTCATTTCCTTCCTTGGTCGGTTGGTCGGATAACACTTCACTTCCTCTCCAAGCAAACTTCTTCTTTCCCTCTACTCGTTTCACCTCTCGGTCTTCTTGTAACCCAAACTCGGATGGTACCTGTAGAAGGCACTCCGATGCTCAAGTTAGTTTTGGTATTCGGCACTCGGTATTTAGAGCATTGTATGATGACGTATTTGATTCCTGGAATTTTGTGCTATTTATATTATTTTAGTGGACCTTTCTTATTGGGCCATATTAGAGGGTTTGGGTCATGTTTAGAAATGTATTACCTAACTCTTGATTGTTGATTAATTTCATTAACTATGCTTAAGCGTAATTGAATTTGTGGTGTCGGTCGACTCATTGATGAGGACTGAGACATCGTGTCGGTCGTACGGCTCGTACAGTACACTTATATTAATAATATGTTAGTTTTTTTAGAAAATTTAGATTTAGATTTAAAATCCACTTAATTTGTTTTGTAAAACTATGGATTTGGATACGATTGGATTTAATTTGGTTTTATAAAAAATATGGATTTGAATTTAAAATCCAATCCAAATATTTGGATTTGGATTGGATTTTCAAAATCTAATCCATGACCAACCTTAGTGTTGTTTATGTCATTGATCTTGGTTTTGCTAAACAGAAGCTTTATAACCCCAAGTTCATGTGGAGTCTTTATTAGTATCACCGATATCGAAAGCTACTGCACATCAGAGATCTGGGCGTGCTGGAAGAACTCAACCAGGGAAATGCTTTAGACTTTACAATAAAGAGAAATTTCATTAATGATCTTCAGCCCCAGACTTATCCAGATATTGTGAGATCAAATCTTGCCAATTCAGTGCTTACTTTGAAAAAACTGGGCATAGTTGATTTAGTGCATCTTGATTTGATAGACTCACCTGCGCCTGAGACTTGAATCCGTGCATTGGAAGTGTTGAATTACTTGGGTGCATTGGATGATGATGGTAACTTAACTAGGCTAGGTGAGATTATGAGTGAATTTCCCTTGGATCAACAGATATCAAAGATGCTCCTTGTCAATCCTGAATTCAACTGTTCAAAAAAGATTCTGTCAATTTCTGCCATGCTTTCAGTACCCAATTGCTTTGTCCGGCCTAGGGAGGCACAGAAAGCTGCGGATGAAGCTAAAGCTAGGTTCGGGCACATTGATGGAGATCACCTCACGCTGTTGAATGTCTATCCCGCATACAAGCAAAATAATGAGGATCCCTCTTGGTGCTATGATAACTTTGTTAATCATAGGGCATTGCAAGCAGCTGATAATGTTGACAACAATTAGTGCGTATCATGGCCCGGTTTAATCTGAAGCAACACTGACTTTAATATCCGCGACTACTATGTCAACATAAGAAAAGCTGTGCTAGCTGTGTATTTCATGCAGGTAGCTCATTTGGAGCGTACAGGTCACTATTTGACGGTGAAAGACAACCAGGTGGTGCATTTGCATCCATCAAATTGTCTGGACCACAAGCCTGAATGGGTAATTTATAATGAACATGTTCTTGCCAGTTGCAACTTTATTCAGACTGTTACAGACATACGAGGGGAATGGTTGGTTGATATAACACCACATTACTATGATTTGTCTAATTTCCCCCATTGTGAGGCAAAGCATGTTCTAGAGAAACTTTACAAGAAGCGAGAAAAGGAGAAGGAGGAAACCAGGAGCCACAGATAAAAGTCGTAGCCATCCACACTATTTTTGGATTTGGATTGGATATTATTTCCTCTTCTGTCGCCACTTATATCATGACTCCTCCGGAGGGCCTTAATCTTTTTCATCCAGCCCACGTTTGGAAATTTAGAAAATCTTTACTTTATGTCTAAAGTTCAGCTGAGCATTCTTTATTTAATAATATAGATACAATCATTCTTTTACAGTTCTGATATCATCTTAAGGTTAAGAATTGAATTTAAGTTTAATTCAACCTTACAAAATCAGCTTATAAAACACTTATTTAGTATGAATTAGCTTTATTTTTATTTGACCTGAGATCTTAAACAATACCAAAAGAACAGATAAGACAAAGTGGAAACTATTACCATCTCTTTAAACGAAAGATGAAACATAAAACAGCGGATTGCATGAAGTGACCTACTTACTCAATTAGTTTTTACACCTGAAACGCTTTACACATAGGCAACAAATTGCATATGCTTTCACTTGAATGAAACGAGAGCTTAAATGAGATTAAAAACAGAGTAGAAACCAAAGGCAGGCAATTAAAATCACCTGGTCTGCTCATTAATCCAAACAGTTGAAAAAAGTATTGACTTTGCAGGATTTCCAGTTGGCCCAATCACTCCATAAATGCCGCAGCAAACCAGATGGTAGTGGTAAATAAATCATACGAATTTCTGAACAAATTAATGCTATTAGACATTTATGATGCAAACAAATGCCAGTGATTATCTGAAGGTAAATTCTCCTTGATCTTTTCAAGACGTTTAAGGATCTCTATGAAGGGTGGTCTCCGATTCACGTCATGAGCCCAACACTGCTCCGTTAATCTACGAACATGAAAGGCCAAAGTTCAGAAGATTACTTCTATGATCCAGGCATGCTCTGAACGAAATAAATGTTTGCATGCTATAACTTTAATAGCCTAATTTACAAAGCATACCAGACCCTCTAATGAAATGGTCAGCAAGAAAAAGTTAAATCATATTAATGCTAGTCAACTAGGGGTTTGTGAAGTTAGAAGTACTAAACAGTAATAGTAAGCGTTGTCAATGTTCTTCCATTTATGGTGAAAGGTGGCAAAATCATAACCATTATAACCATCCCTTAAGTGTAAAGGTAAAAAATGGGAAATAAAACTAAGAAGTCTTTCGTGATATTAGGGCAATATATAGCAAGCCTAGCAATGGAGTATCGCATGGCTTTAGATATCACAAAACATTTAAACACACTACTAGAGTATGTAAAGTTGAAAATTTCAAATCAAACCAAATAGTTTGTAACAAAGCAAAGAGAAGAAATCAACCCTAAGTCAGATGTAGAACAAATGGGAGGTCAAACTGAAAATGTAAAGGATTTTTTTTTTTTTTTATCAGCAATGTAAAGGATATGATCAATTGAATGCATTGCCTGACATGAAGTATTTTCCTCTAATGGAAGCATCTTGGTAAGTACGTTTATAAGGCAATCTAAAGTAGGTGGGCTTCTGACAGTATCGATTTTAAGATATAACGCAGGACATCACGTAACCTAGATTGGAGTTTTTTTAAAGAAATGCAAAGGACCTACTCTCTCGAAAGCTTCAGCTATTAGATGCAAGCCTATAAATTTTTATACATCTCAAACATGGCTTGTAATGTGAAAGCCATTTTAGGCTTGAAGTGTGAACAACCATCGGACCCACTTTAGAAGAATGATAACAGCACAAGCTCTTGACCATTTGGTCAAAGAGAGAATGATACCATGCCAAGAACTACCTTTCAAAATAGAGTGCTAGAAAATTGAATGAAAGAAATGTATCATAAACGACTTACTCTTGCAATTCATTGGTATAACCCTTTGACCGAAATGAAGGCCTATGTCCCTCAGCAGCGCGTTTTGCTCCATCATAAGGCTCGAGATTTGCAAAAGGTGGTTCACCTTCAAGCATCTGCATGAGATAAAGGTATCATGCATTAAATTTAGCTCAAATTGTATCACATAAAATTTCTGTATTTAAGCAAGCGGAATTACCTCATACAAAATCATTGCAAAGGAGTACACATCAACCTTCTTATCATATCGCCGATGTTTGAAAACTTCAGGAGCCATGTAGCGGTCTTTTTTCATCCCCAAGGAAATAAAATTAAGTTTTGCATAAGAATAGATACTAATATTTTAAAAGAAATTCAGAGAATACTCACAGCTCCCAGTTTCACCGGTCATCTTGTATACATCATGAGAACTCTGGACAGTGATAAGCTTACTCAATCCAAAATCTCCAACTTTTAAATGGTCGGCACTAGAATTGACTAAAAGAACATTCCTGAAATTTTAGAAAATACACTTCAACGTATAATACAAAGGCATCTTAATTCCAGCTGGATGTTTTTAAGAGAAAATTTTGTCAACGTAGTTTCTTCAATTTCTTTATAAGCCATATGATAAGGACCCAACCATTGGGAAACTCACTATTAAGGAGAGAGAACTAAACACTTAAATATTCTATTGAGTATCTCATACTACTCAAAGTGGGAATAGGCATTTGATAATATCTCAGTCTTTATCATAGCACCATTTGTAAGAGTCAACATCTTAGTGGGTTTCACTCTACAACACCCTCAAAAGCTAAGCAGCTTTCACTCTACAACACTTTACTCCCTTCTTGATAAGTACAACCAACCCCAAGAACTTGGAAATTTACTCTCAAGTTATCTACCAAGGAAGGAGAACCAAACATTTAAATACTCTACTAAGTAGGCACCTGATAATAACCAAGTCCGTATCACAATACATCTTGACATACTGTCGTAGCATATTATCCATAATAATATTTTCACATATAGGTTGCAAATAACCAACTTACCTTGGCTTTAGGTCCCGATGAATTATAACATTTGGTTCATTGTGGAGATAGGCCATTCCTCTGCAAAACAATATCAACAAAATATATTATAGCATATTGATCAAATTAAGTGAATATGAATTGTATACAGATTCCTCTAGATTTCCTAATTCAATTATCTGTGTTGATAAAATAAAGGTTGATATCAAATTAGCTTAGTTATACACTGGCCATATTATTTGATGGAGATCAAGGAGGCTAGCCAAAGCAAATACAAGTGATACGTTTGTAATTCTCGTTGGTCGAATGAAAAAAGCTTGTAGGCCTATGGGAGCTAAAGACCATGGCAAACCTAGTAGCTAAAATTCGTACAACAGTGATGGATAGCGATGGGACAGTATGGGTCTACTTGATTGTTTAAGCTATGTTAGAAAGTGAAGCATAACTTAAAGAATTAGTCGATATTAATGAGTCTTGAACAATTGATAAGGCCTAACTTGAGCTAGTAATAGTTTAGGATTTCCTTTTTCTAGTTGGTTATGGATTTTAGGTTAGTTTGTGTCTTTTGTTTTAATTATGACCAAATTTTTATTGGTTATGTTTTGCCCATGTAAGGTAAGAACAACATTTATTTTAGGAGTTGAACGTTAATTTGAATAGGAAATTTCAGATTCTCTTCTCCATTAGAGTTTAGGTTGTAAAATTCTTATTGTACCGAGAATCGAGAGTGATTCTTGTGGTAAGTTCCTCACCTTTGAGTCCATGACTGCAAAAATTCTCATGGGGTCAAAGTTTACCATTTCTGGTTAGTTTGTGAGCATTATTGTGGGATTTAGGAATTGCAGTAAGACATAGTCGGGATTAGCTTTCAATTCAAGATTTGATTTTGTGTTGTCCACATACCTCTTACCCATCTTGTTTTCTGCATTAGTTTGATATAAGAGGTTCTTGATTGTTGGATGAATATTATTCTTTTGAAGATTTCATATTTAAAAAGGAGTAATAATACCTATTTCTTTCACATCCTTAGTAGTTAATTATTAGTTTTTATGAATTCTTTTGGTCTATTACTAGAATCCTCATCAATCGTTCTTGTTCATCCATACTTTTTGTTTATTAGTTGTTAGTTTGTTACCATAAAGTTGTCGCACTCGTCTCTTTCTTGTCCATTATCCATCTTGGATATTCTAGAGTTGCTCAGACATTCAATCAACCAAGTATTTTCCCTTATCTTTCTATAACCCTGAATTGTTTTCACTTTTACTCAGGCATTCTAAAAAAAGGAAATAGAAAAAAAGCATATGCCAAAGAAAAGAAAAGAAAAGAAAAAGAACCAAAAGCAAAAAAAAAAAGACAAATGTACATTAAAAAATTCTACTATTTTGATCTTTGACCAGAAAAGTGTTTGGAATGGTCTAAGCTCTCCACTGAAAGAATTGAGCGGTAGAAATCAAGAGAATATGACATTATTAGAGGGTAAAAGTCAAATTGAGCTTACAAATACGAGTGTGTATGATCATTATTTGAGCGCGTACATGGGAGAATATTATTGTGAGTTTCTTTTTTGTTCACCAACATTTTATGCAGAGATTTTATCATAACTTATAATTCATGATACAAGGAGGAATAAGAAGATGATTATTTGATCTTGAAAGCTATGCATCTACAATTATAGCACATGAATACTGCGTTAGAAGAAATAAAGGAAGGACTGAAAAGGTAGAGTAAGCAAATCGCAAGCTTAAAACGAAATTAGGATAGATAATGATGGGAGGTGGCAAGTTCGCTAATATCCTGATTACTGAGAAGACTTTGAATAATAATAAGAGCGAGTTGAGGTTTCTAGCCAAGAAAGGGTAGAAGAGAGACGAGGAGCTGCTGTGGCAGGAGCACAATGTCACAGTACTTCGAAAAACCGACTTGTGTTATATAACAGATGTAAGAATAACTGGAGAGAATTTTGGTGATTTATTTTTCACGTGGTTTAATTTTTTATTGGTAATTTCCTTCAATCCTCCTCTATGTATTTCATTTTTATTCTTAATAGTTTCTTTTTAACATAAAAATAGGAAAAGAAAATATGAAAGATACCATTACCTCACAATATCCATGGAAAAGTTGATAGCTGTTGCTGGACTAAGTGCACCTTTTTCTTTGAGGTACTGATGAAGATCACCCTTTTTATGAACGAAGTTCAATTTAAAGCATTAGTTTGCTAGATCAAAAACTAAGTGCACTCAATCTGAAGGAATTCTATTTTATTCACATACCCCTCTTAGATACTCAGTAATTAACATAAGGGGCTTCCTGTCTGTAACAGCTCCAAGAAACTGAACTATATTGGGGTGTCGAAGCTTCACTAACAAATTGACCTCATGCCTGAAGTCCTGACTGTATAAAAATTAACACAGAATATGAGATATCCAAAAAACCTGTGACATACGATTTATATTCTCGCCCCCCTCCCCAATTCCTTTAACTGTTTATCATTTATCATAAACAGACATGACTACGCATCCAATATCCAATAGGTTTAGAATAAACCATGAGTACATTTAGCAAAAACACTTAAATAAATTGTCAAAGTCTTTCCTAATGCT
>Ga0123342_1004451_pt1 | contig 21367 bp, 14 predicted proteins | sample Turbeawhitnodule_FD_89960 | JGI IMG/M metagenome (GOLD analysis project Ga0123342, IMG submission 89960) | Root nodule microbial communities of legume samples collected from Mexico - Turtle bean Mexico white nodule | ecosystem: Host-associated > Plants > Roots > Nodule | place: Mexico: Nepantla...
CTTAAGAAGAGAAACAGGCCATTTATACAAATTAAAACTATAAGCTAGAAGACCCGTAATCACCGTATTGACCAACTGAACCCGACCCATCATGCTAAGAGATTTACCTTTCCAAGAAGCTAAGTTCAATTTGACTTTATCAACCAAAGGTTGAAGAAAACGACCCCTTGGAGCACCAACAAAGATAGGCACTCCTAAATAAATGAAAGGCAAACAACCATGACTACATGAAATAATAAGCTGAATTTTGGTGATAAACCTTGTAGAATTATCCATGGTGAAAAAACTACTCTTAGAATTATTAACATATTGGCCAGAGAAATCACCATATGTTGAAAATTACTCAAATTTCTAAGAGACTTATTATCCGCCCTACAAAAAATGAAAATGTCATCCGCATATAAAATATGAGAGGAGTGAGAAAACCTTGTGGACTAGCCATATGTAGAATCTTCTTATCATTCACAAGCTTTGAGAGACCTCTACTAAGAACTTACTCTGCAAGACAAAAAAGTATAGGAGACAAAGGATCACCTTATACCTAATTAATGATATTGTTTCAATCTCAATTTGATGATATACATAATTCAAACTCAGTAACTTATTTGACGTTTTCTTTATTTCAGAAAGTAATGTCACAACGATTTATAATTTCAGAACTATGACCGTGCAACTTTTGAACAAACTTTTACTCTTAAAACGTTTTATAAACAGATTTATAAAAGCTTCTGCATTTCAATTTTCAAAGCCTCCACATCACCTCATATATGTGGCTGTTATTTAAATATATATATATATATATATATATATATATATATTTTTATCAACCAAATATATAGTTGCCAACATGAAAAATCACTTTCAGGTATCACTTATGATCACCAAACTTTGACGTTTCTCCAAATGATCACAAAGCTTTGAACGTGAGGATCATCCAGTTATTTGTATGAACCTTATCAACTTGGTCCTTGTCATGAAAAGTCAACAAATTTGGTGCTTTGTCTTTGGACAAATAATGTGAAACATTTTTATTATTTCTAACATATGAACAATATTCTTTCTTGTAGAATATTTTCTTTGGTTGAAAGTCTTGGGTTTATATTGTTTATTTAATTTATATTATCAATGTAATCAGATTAATTCTATGATTTAATGAAATAAAATTGTACCACGGGTAAAACAAGACATAAATTCAATAAAATATTTTTAAATTATAATTATTCACTATAAGAAAATAACTTTATAAACAAATAATAATTAATCACTTATCGATTAAATTAAATATTATATTAGACACAAAACAAATTATTGATATTTAAAGTAAATTTTATTATTAATAAAAATTATAAATTAATTTTTAAATTAGTATTTAATTATATATGAAGACTAGTTACTGAAATTAGATACCAATTTAAAAATTAATTTAAAAATTTTATTAATAATAAAAATTAATCTAAACATTACTAACAATTTTAATCTTTAAAATAATATTTAATTTAGTTAATACAGTGGTTAACTATCAGTTATTTATAAAATTAATTTCTATTTAATGATTTTTTTAAGGTTTAACATACATCTATTCTTAGTATATGAATTAACTTTATTGATTGTAATTGTAAAAGAAGACCTACATTTATTTCAAAATTGAATTAATTAATTTTATATGTTTTTAAAGTTTCAGCTAAAATTCAATTGAAACTTCGATTGTATTCTGAAACTGAAAACGTAAAATTAAACTATAAATGTTTTCAAACAGTCAACCACTCACAAAATTAATTATAATTAGTTATTATCAATATTTAATTATCTTTAAGCTCTTAAGTCTGGAGACTTTAAAAAAAAAATCAATATCGTCTCAAATGTTTTTAAAATATTAAATGTGATTCCTTCCATTAGATTTTAGATTGTTCACGTTAAAACATATATACCTTTGCCACTATACATAGAATTATATTTGTTTTTGATGATCGTTTAAGAAATTTTGATGGACCACCACATTCAATTATTTTTAAAAAGTTGAGAACTAATTGATTTTTTTAAAAAGAGTTAGAGTTAAACTTTTTTAAAATATAGGAGAATAAATTGATTTTTACCCCTTAATATAAAAATATAATTAAGTCTATTATTAATTATAATTAAGCCTATTATTAATTATAATTTCGTTTATGTGAGAATTAGAATTAATTTTAACACATGATTAAAATTATATTATTTCAACTCTGAGAAATGTCAGTAGAGTAAAATCATTGAATAGTATCCAAAATTAGAGACAAAAAATAATTAGTTACTATATTGACTAAATTAGATATTGTCTTAGAGACTAAAAAGTTATTAGGATCTAAAGTGATTTCTATTATTAATAAAATTTTACAAAATTATTTTTAAATTGGTATCTAAATTAACTATCAAGGTTTTTAGCTACTAATATTTTAGATTCTAAATTCATTTCTAAAAGACTAATAGAGACTAATTTAGACCATAAGTAGTTAGTAGCTACAACCTTGATAGTTAATGATTAGATATCAATTTAGAATCTACTTTATAAATTCTTATTGATAATAGAAACTAATTTAGATACCAATAATATTTAGTTTATAAGACGGTCTCTAATTTAATCAATATAGTGACTAATTATTTTGGTCCCTAAAATTAGTTTTTATTTAATAATTTTCTTGTATTGTGTGTTTCTAAAAACTTAGTCTACTATTATTATTTGTCGATGACAAGTCAGCCACAATAGTTGGAAGAGATTATTCACACACTTTAATCTTGTGTTTGAATTGAGAAGTAGAAGTGTTAGTTTGAGAAGAAAGTTTGTGTTTGGAGTGAGGTATGTTATAGTGAAATTGTGAGGAAAGTTTATCAAGGTATATGTTCTCGCCAACTGACTTCGTTGCCGGTTTACTCGAACGACAGCTTCTGGCCCCGCCTGTCTTCGTCTGGAATCGAACTTCCCTGGTTAGTAGAACGCTTCACCTGTAAAGACAAATGGTGCCCTTACGGTCGTTTGCACTTCAACGCTCAAGTCAGTAAGGGCTAAAGAAACAGTAATGTGTTGAAAGCAGTTTCAGTCTTAGAAACGACGTACCTTGCTAGGATTCTTATCACCCTTTTTTATAGGTTGTGTCTAGGGTTACTTTTGTGTTGTTCCCACGTCTCTTGGTAGGCTTAAGGTTCCTGGGAGAATGTCCTTGTGCCGCTATTACACAATCTTAGCGTAATCTGGTTCATAGGACTTCCCATTTCTTGAGTGCATAGACCTAACAGCGTAGCCGCCAGGGTACCTACTCATATACCAGCGTTGCAGCGTCATTTGTTCTTTTGGTTCACTAAGTATTCACGTGCCATGCAAGCAGTCTTTCCCTAGAAACCCTAACCCTAACAGGCCTTAGCGCCTCGAGGGAACACTTGTTTGTGTCGTTCCCGAATGTACCATACACACTCCATGCATGACCCTCTCGTGACTTAGGTCTTTTCTGGTATCTGGGTGTTAACTTCGTGTTAACTCATACTGTTTGTGGGACCCAACTTACGTGGCCCGCTATTGCTATCAGTCCACCGATGTCCGATGTCTCTCTCTAAGGCCGATGATCGAGGTCTAGCCTATACACAAGCCCCCCAGTCTTGAGTTGTAACTTGTTTCAGCGAAGAAGCTTTAAGTGATCGCCCGCGGCAACCTACGTGGCACTGGGGTGACTGAACGTGAACAGTGCACCGAAGTGAGGTCTCACCATACTGTTTTAAACAACGTACACATGGCAAGATCAACGATTAATGCCCATTGCCGCTTGCACTTCTTCTATTTGTTAAACCTTTCAAAACCCTTACGCTGCTTCACTGTTTCATTACTTACCATTTCTCAAGCATTTCATACTCTAAAAAACGCTCTCTCTTCCTCTTCGAACCTTTCAACCTTCGAACCCTAACTTATTCAAAGGTATGATTTTTACTCCCCGATTGCCCCTGCTTGATGATTTCGACGTTCATATCATGCTATAACTGTTCTAGGACTGCTTATATTTCTGCATTTTATGTTTTATGTTCTTCATTCGGGTATTCTCTGTTTTTCTAGTTTTCAGAGTCGTGCCATCTTCTTCCTCTAAAGCTTCGTTTTTCTTCTTTTTTTAGCTCTCTTATTTAATATGGCTCAACGGAACCCTTCTTCGGGCTCAACCCCAAACTCTACCCCAACTTCATCTCCAACCTCAACTCCACCCTCGACACCAATCCCACCTCCTTCTACCTCTGATTATAGGTCTTTGTATCGTTGGGCACCTGATGCCCTTTTAAAGGAAATCTCCAGTTTTACTTCCCTCACGAGATAGTTGCCTATAGAAAGAAGCAAACCTTTCATAAGTCTCGTGTCTTTGGCAAAAACCACGATAAATACGTGAGGATGGTGCCCTGTATGGTAGGTGAGCCTGTGTGTTGTGACGAGTCATCGGACCCTGAAGGACTTTCTACTTCATCTACTCCACTGTCTTTCGAAGACTTGGCCTGCGCCTCCCCTTCACCCCGTTCGAACGAGCCCTTCTTACTGAGGTGAACGTTTGCCCCACCCAACTGCACCCTAACAACTGGGCGTTCATGAGGTCCTTCGCTATCCTGTGCCACTGCCTTGGCCATACGCCATCAGTGGACGTGTTCCTGTATTTCTTCGAAGCGAAGAGCCCGGGCTAGAAGCTGTGGATTAGCTTTGGGAGGGTGCTGCTGACGCTCTTCCAACAGTCCTATAAGGGCTTCAAGAAGCACTTCTTTAAAGTACGGTGTAACAGGAGAGACCCCACTCTCTTGGACGGGTTTCCTCTTTTACTAGGTGGAGAAGCCCAATCTCCAGAAGCCCAGGTGCCTCGAGGACCTACCTCCTCAAGAACGAGAGGTGTACAACCTCCTTTCTGGTCTTCAAGCTCCATTTAACACGGTGGAGCTGCTCAAGCTCGAGTTCAGCCCTAAGGCCCTCAAGAGTTATACAGGTATCTTGTTTAACTCTACTCTTTCTTATCTACTTGCATACTGTGTTGGTTTACTTCTTTTGCATTGTTGTTTTCTTGTGTAGGCATGGTGCTGAACGCGGAGAAGAGAAGGATGCTAGCTGAGGCCTTGGTGAACTCACACAAGAGAGAGGCTCACTAAGAACCATACTATTCCCGATCTCGGTGTATCAAACCAAAGGAGAGGTTCGTTTCGCTGACCTCGTCCTAACTGTACTAAGGTAGGGGAGGATTTTATCTGGTGAACCATACTGTTCTCAGCCTTGGTGAACTCACACAAGAGGGAGGCTCACTAAGAACCATACTATTCTCATTCTTGGCATAACAAACCAAGGGAGAGGTTCATTACTACACTGTACAAAATATTTCTCTTTAACTGAATAACTGGAATTTTATTGGGTGACCTCATTAAAAAACCCTTGTAAGGGAAAAACAATGTCCCCTAAAACTGTGTACAATGCAATAATCTTAACTGAAATAAAACTTAAGGTTGGTTACGTTCCACGTACGAGGGATTGCTCCACCTTCTAAAGTCTTGAGCCTGTATGCTCCATTCCCAAGGGCCTCTGTCACACTGAAGGGACCAGTCCACTTGGGAGATAACTTGTTTTCTAACTGGTATGGGTGGGCTTTCCGCATCACCAGGTCAACGACCTGGAACTGCCGAGGTCTCAACTTGGAGTTGTACCTGTACTCTACCTTTCTCTTCAAGGCTTCGGCCTTGATCCTCGCTTCTTCCCTGACTTCATCCAGTAGATCCAGGTTCACCTTTCTCTCTTCGTTGGATGCTTGAGCCACGAAGTTCTGGAAACGTGGTGAGCTCTCCTGGATCTCTATAAGAATCATCGCTTCTGAACCATACACAAGCTAAAGGGTGTCTCTTTGGTAGTGGACTGGGGAGTGGTGTGGTAAGCCCACACAAGTGGTAACCATACCCCCTTTTGCTTTTTCTAGCCTTCTCTTCAGACCTCTGAGCAGAACTCGGTTGGCAGACTCGACCTGCCCGTTCGTCTGGGGGTGTTCGACTGATGCGAACACCTGCTTTATGCCCAGCTTTGTGCACAACTTGCCCAATTGTTGGCTGGCGAATTGGGTGTCATTATCGGACACCTACCGTTTTGGGACTCCAAAGTGGCATACTATATTCTTCCACACAAAGTGTTGGACCTTGTGGGTTGTGATCTGCGCCACTGGTTCAGCCTCTACCCACTTTGTGAAGTACTCAATGGCAACCACGAGGTACTTCATCTGTCGCACCGCTAAGGGAAATGGCCCCAGAATGTCAATCCCCTAGCTATGGAATGACCATGGGCTATAGATCGACCTCAACTCTTATGGGGGCGCCTTGTGCCAGTCAGCATGTTGCTGGCACTGCTTGCAGCGTTGTGTGTACCTCGTGCAGTCCTTCCTCATGCTTGGCCAATAATATCCTGCGCGAACAGCCATCGACGAAAGAGCTCGGCCACCGATGTGACTCCCGCATATCCCTTTGCGAAGTTCTGCCATAATGCGCGTGCACTGCTCACCACTTACACATATCAAGGTGGGGTGAGTGAAACCATGTCTGAACACATTCCCGTCGATAAGGGTGTATCTGCTCGAATTCTTCTTGACTACTCTGGCCTCTGTGGGTTCCATCGGGAGTACCCCATCAGCCAAGTAGCGCTGGTAAGGCGTTATCCAGGTTTCGCCTCCTTCAACTAGGCAAACTTGTGTTGAATCTTCCCCTGGTAACGCGTATGTGCTTATTCTGGGCGTTTTTAGGGTTTCTTGAGCCAACGATCAATGACTCCTCTTAACACCTCTCGAGGTGCTTATCTGTTGGACTTCCGCTGCGTCGTTTGTGGTGGTTCGAGGTGTCCTCAGGGTCTCCTATATGACTGTCCTTTGCCTGCCCTCATTTCCTGAGCTGATGAGCTTTGCTAGCAAGTCAGCTCGGGCATTCTACTCTCGAGGGACATGGACTAACTCGAACACCGCAAAAGTCTCTTTCAAGATCTAAACATACTACAAGTATGCGGCCATCTGGGGGTCCTTGACCTGGTACTCTCTTGTAACCTACCATGTTACCAACAGGGAGTCACTCTTTGCTAACAAACTCTTCGCCCCCATCTCCTTCGCTAGCAGCATTCCAGCTATTAGGGCCTCATACTCCACCTAGTTATTGTTGGCCTTGAAAGCGAACCGCAGGGCCTGCTTGTTCAGCAACCCATTTGGTCCTTCCAAGATGACACCAGCCCCACTTCCCTGTTGGTTAGAGGACCCATCTATGAAGAGGACCCATTTGAAATCTGCTCCTTCTTGGTGTGTGGCTGCTAAAGAGAGCTCTACTACGAAGTCAACATAAACATGGCCTTTGATAGGGCCCCTGGGTTCATACTGCACATCAAACTCTGATAACTCCACTGCCCAACGCACCATTCTTCCTGCCACATCAGGCTTTTGTAAGACCTTACGAATGGGCAGGTCTGTCATCAGAATCACAGTGAAGCTCTGGAAATAGTGGCGAAGTCTCCACGCTAAAAACACTACGGCCAAAACAACCTTCTCTATGGCTTGATATCTGACCTCAGGCCCTTGCAACACCTTGCTTACAAAGTATATTGGTTTTTGTACCTAATCCTGCTCCTGGACCAAAACCGAACTGATAGCCCAATTTGTGACTGCGAAATACACTCGAAGTGGTGTGCCTGGCTGTGGCTTGCACAATACTGGGGGGCTGGCCAAGTACTCCTTCCATTTGAGGAATGACTCCTCACACTCCTTGGTCCAGATGAATCTGATATTTCTCTTGAGGCATTGGAAATAGAAATGCTCCTCATCTCCCTTTGCTGACACAAATCTGAACAGAGCGTCCATCCGCCCTGCCAACTGTTGCACTTCCTTCACCGAGATCGGGCTACGCATAGCTATGATTGCAGCGCACTTCTCTAGGTTCGCTTTTATCCAAGCTCAGTGAGTAGGAACCCTAAGAACTTGCCTGCCTCCACCCCAAACACACAATTTTCGGGGTTCAACTTCAACTTGTATCTAGCTATTGTTGTAAATAGCTTTTCCAAATCGACGACATGTTGGTCTTTCACCTGGGAGGTGACCACCATGTCGTCCACGTATGCCTGGACATTCCACCCTATCATGGGCGCAAGTACTCTGTCCATCAATCGCTGGTAGGTCGTCCCTGCATTCTTGAGCCCGAAGGGCATCACTTTGTAGCAGTAGCAGGAGAGCTCTGTCATGAATGTCGTCTTGCATTCGTCCCTAGGATGCATGCGAATCTGGTTGTACCCCGAGAAAGCATCCAGGAAGCTAAGGAGTCTACACCCCGAGGCATTGTCTACCAGGGCGTCGATGCTGGGCAGCAGGTAGGAGTCCTTTGGACAGGCTTTATTAAGATCCATGAAGTCCACACACATCCTCCACTTCCCGCTGGCCTTCTTGACCAACTCTACGTTCGCCAGCCACTCTAGGTATTGTATCTCCCTAATGTGGCCAACGTTCAACAGTTTCTGGGTCTCCTCTCTGATGACATGTTGGCTATCGTCAATGAACTTTCTTCGTCTCTGACACACAGGTTAGACCTTTGGGTCCATGGTGAGGCGGTGGCATAGGAAATCGGGGTTGATGTCATGCATGCCTGAGGTTGACCATGCGAAAGCAACCATATGCGGCACTATGACCTTGGCAATCTGGTCCTGTGCTTCTTGGCCCAAAGATCTGCCAAGCTTGAACTTCTTACCCTCGATCTCCCTCTCCAGCACCTCCTCTGCAGGCTCGGGTCGTCTCTCCCTGGCGATCTCGAGTCGGGTGACCCCTTCTTCCCTTGGAAGTTGGGTGGTGACTAAGCACACTCCTCTCTTTGTCTTGAGGTTGTTCTCGTAACACCTCTTGACCTCCTTCTAATCAGACTTCATGGTGATTACGGCTCCTTCAAGGGAAGGCAACTTCATCTTCATATGCCTCGACGAGGCCACTACTCCTATCCTGTTCAAAGCAGGTCTGCCCAAAATAATGTTATAGGCCAAAGGAGCGTTAACGACAAAATACCTGATATTAGCGGTGCGGGACGCTGTGCCGTCTGTTAAGGTCGTCCTCAACTCTATGTGCCCCGCGCTTCCACCTGGTCTCCAGCGAAACCATACAGACATCCCACGTAAGGCATCAATTGGTTAGGAGACAACTGCAATTTGTTGAAAGTCGACCAGAACATCACGTCGGTCGAGCTTCCTTGATCTACTAGGACGCGGTACCTTTCTGCTTGCTGTAACTGCTGAGATCACCATGGGGTCATTGTCATGTGAGACCACATCCTGCAAGTCGATCCTGGTGAAGACGAGGTCGGGCTCGGGCGTCTGATCCGACCTCTGCCCTTCCACTGTCATCACTCCTCTGGCGTACTTCTTACGCTGGGAGGCGGTACAACCTCCTCTAGAGAATCCTCCCGCGATGGTGTTGATTTCTCCATGTATAGGCACCTCGTACCTATGATCTCCTGTTGGGGGCGCTGTCGTCAAGGCCCCCTGCGACTCTTGTAGGTAGTCCTTCAAGAAAGATCCTCTTACCAATTCATCCAACAGGAATCCCAATGCCAGACAATTGTGTAGCTTGTGGCCAAGGGCTTGGTGGAATTCGCACCAAGCGTTTTTACTGGGCCCTAGCCTCTTATCATTCTTTGGTGGCGGCTTTAATTTGTTGGGCACATCGAGGATGGTGATCAGATCCTTCAGTTCCACCCAAAAATTGTGTCTGGGTGGGGTGTTCTCTCTCGTTCGTGCCCTAGTTTGGGACTTCCTTGCTTTGTACGGTGGTTGGGCTCCTTGGGCCTTCTTCTTCGTCGTGGCCTCATGTACCCTCATGGGTTAAGGACGACCTATTCCCCAGAGTCGGACAAGGCCAACGCTACCGCGTTTTTCTGTGACCCGATCCTCCGCGACGATCTGTGCCACAGCTCGACGCCTGATCTCGCAAAATGTCTTTGAGAAACACCTTATCACCGAGTCGCAGAAGGGTCCTGACAGCATTCCTTTGGTGAAGGCGTGCACTGTCATGGCTTCATCCTTGGTGTGTAGTTTCACCACTTGTACTCAGAACCTGTTTAAAAATTCTTTTAATGACTCTCCCTGGTATTGCCTTACGTCAAAGAGATCGTAAGAGATTGGAGGGGGAGCCCGGTTGACAATTTATTTTTCTCTGAATAGCCTTGTGAATTGATCAAATGAGGTAATATGTTCGTCAGGAAGGCTGACAAACCAGTCCAACACTGCTTCTGCCAGCGTGCTCATGAATAGCTTACAGTACACAGCGTCGGAGCCTCCTGAAAGCATCAACTGGGTGTGGAACACCGTGATATGCGCCTCTGGGTCCTCTACACTTGTAAAAGTGACCTTCGGGCCCATGAACATAGCTGGTATCACAGCGTCCATGATCACCTGAGAGAATGGCATAGGGTGAGCCCTTACTGGCAACGGTGGGGCTCGCTCATCCACGATGTGTTCTCCTACATTCTGCAAATTCATGCGCAATTCCACATTGGTTCTGCGCAACTCTTCATTATTCGCTTGTGATGCGGCCAGATCAACCTGGAAGCGATCTTGGTCGACTCTGGACGTTGCTACCGCCTCTTGAAGGGCGTGTATGGTCTCCATGAGTTGTGGCATGGTGACATTGACCCCTCCTAAGGACGCAGCGGATCCTTACCTGGTGCTCCTCATGTTGTTGGTGGCTCTCAACACGATTGTGAATGGGACCTAGTTTTATCGGGCTCAACGGTGGGCGCCAAATGTTCTCGCCGGTTGACTTGGTTGCGGGTTGACTCGAACGACACCTTTTGGCCCTGCTTGCCTCCGTTTGGAATTGAACTTCCCTGGTTAGAAGAACGCTTCACCTGTAAAGACAAATGGTGCCCTTACGACCGTTTGCACTCTGACGCTCAAGTCAGTAAGGGCTAAAGAAACAGTAATGTGTGTGACAATAGTTTCAGTCTTAGAAACGACGTACCTTGTTAGGGTTCTTACCACCCTTTTTATAGGTTGTGTCTAGGGTTACTTTTGTGTTGTTCCCACGTCTCTTGGTGGGCTTAGGGTTCCTGGGAGAATGTCCTTACATCGCTATTACACAATCTTAGCGTAATCTAGCGCATAGGACTTCCTTTTTCTGGAGTGCATAGACCTAACAGCGTAGCCGCCAGGGTACCTACTCATGTAGCAGCGCTGCGGCATCATCTTTTCTTTTGGTGCCTTAAGTATTCACGTGCCATGCATGCAGTCTTTCCCTGGAAACCCTAACCTTAACAAGCCTTAGCGCCTCCAGGGAACACTTGCTAGTGTCGTACCCGAATGTACCATACACACCCCATGCATGACCCTCTTGTGACTTAGGTCTTTTCTGGTATCTGAGTGTTAACTCATGCTTTTTGTGGGACCCAGCTTACGTGGCTCGCTATTGCTATGAGTCAACCGATGTCCGATGTCTCTCTCTCAGGCCGATGACCGAGGTCTGGCTTGTATAGTATATGAGTGATGTGATGATTGTGAGGGTATATTTAATTATTTTTAATCGTGAAAATATAAGATTACAAATTCACCCTTGTGTATAAAAAAATTTAAAAATGAAATATGCGTTATTTTTGTGTAGATTTTAATTAATTAAAATAATGGAAAACTAAAATTATAAATAAAAAATAAAATAATGTAAAATGGAAATAAAATAAAATAAAATAAATATTTTAAATATTTTTATATTAAAATTTTATTTTTATTATTCATTTAATTATTTAATTTTATTAATAATATAATTTAATATTTTTGTTAGTTAAATTTATGTATATAGATAATTTGAATGTTATTTATGATTATTTCATTTGTATTATATATATTAGGTATATATATTATTTATATAAAAATATTAATATTAATGATAATTTTCATTATTATCATTAAAAAGTTAATATGTTTTAAAAGTAAATGAGTATTTAAAATTTGGCTAACATAAATTTTTTCTACGTTTAAAATTTAAAAATATTATGATACATGAATTAATAACATAAAAAAATGATATCTTATATTTCATGTATCATTCTTTATTTGAATTTGTATGGTATAAAATAATGAAAAAAATAAAGTCATTCATTAAAGGCAAAAATACATAAAGTCATTACATAATTCAAAAGGTGAGAGATGTTCATGTCATGGAAATTTTAACAAAATTAAGAACATAATAATGTTAATTAGAAAAAGAAAACAACTCCTCTAACAACATCTTAATTCTTTTTGTGGAGACTTTCAAACGTTTTTCTAAAAGACATATCTTATTCCTTTGTCTGACATTAATTGCATTTCTTTCATCGACAACATCTTTAATGTATCATTTGAAGAAATTACAGTTTAGGACCATGTCACTTCTAATCTGTTTTGAAGAAAAGCATCAAATGAAAATAATGAATAACTTTGACCTAGCATTGTTAAGTTTGCATGAAACCTAATTGAATAAATGTTACCTTGTACTTAGGACAATCCCAAAATCGCTTTCCAGCATTTTTTTTCAGTTCTTGTTGTTCTCAAAACAACAAAATATCCACAAATGCAAATAGGTGCAATGAAGGCACTCGTGCTCCAACCACATGGTTAAAAGTACAAAGTTTCTACACACCATAGCCCATACAACTACATGATGACGACGAGTGATACGTAGACATTGAAGCTCACTACAGAAATGCTCTCGATTCTCCAAAAAAGGTAATGAAACCTAATTTTGATTAATGGATAGTGTAAACAAAACGTTGCAGAACTTACATTCGAAGGAATATTAAATGATAATGCCTAACAATAAAATATGAATATTAAATAACAACAATAAAATATTAATATTAAATAACATGTATTATTATCCAACCTCGTGGTGGTCATACTTTCCTGAATGTTTTTTATCCCATCCCAAATTTGGGTTAACATTTGCACATCATGGGGGATTGAGGGTTGAGATTTACCGCTTTGAATATGTTCTTCTAGCAATGGTAGGTCTTCATCATGTTCTTCATCTACCTCATCAAGCCTACCAATTTGTCAAACACCATTTAAGTGGAAGATATCTAATTTCCTCATAGTTTTCTTCTCGAAGTAATGATTTCATCATAGCATTATTGATGCATCATTTGATAAGTCCAACCCACACACATGCATGATACGTGTTACCAAAATGGCATACAATAGAGGCATGTTGTTATCCCGACATTTCATCATGTTTTGCATGATATAATGAGGTCAATTAATCAATATAACATTTTTTATTCACCATAACATGAAAACTCTAGCTTGCATTTCTATGAGTCTTTTGTTTTGTATTTTTGGGGTGTGGAATTTGGTGGGATTGGGTGGATAAAATAAGTGAAAGAAACCATGAAGTATTGATGTATGGAGAATGATAATAAAGCTTAAGAAAGGTGAGGCCAACTCCTAAGAAGTTCTAAGCTAGACACAAAATTAGTGCTAGCAAAGAGTGAGCAAAGAAGACAAGATGTGCACAAATTTCGACAGCAATTCTTTAATCAAATCTAAGTTAATTTACAAGGGGCCTAGCACTTGTATTTATAGTGCTATAGGCATCAAAAGTGAAAGTTTTAACCCTAAAAACTTTTCACTTATAGAAGGACAATTGACTCTCTCTAATTGGAGCAAATCCTTTCAAATTAGAGGTTGATAAGTATCCTCCTCTAATTGGAGAGAATCCTCTCCATTCCCATGAAGATAAATGGTCTTTTAGCATTTGTGGGAATCCTGATGACATGTGGAATTTTATGTCTTCCTTGCCACTCAATGCTTTCTATTTACACTCTAGTAATTTATTTGTGCACCCTAGATGATCTAGAGTTTCATTGGGTCCAAGGATGCCCAATTGTAACTCTAGCTAGAATCTTTCTTTTTCTATTTAAACCCTACTCTATACCATGTTTATAAAACTAGATAAAAATGGAATAGCAGACAACAATTAATTATCCCTAAGATGAGAGTCTTCTAAGCTCTTTTTCTACTTCCAATCTTCTTAGCCAAAAGTTTCAAGGTTGGATGGGTTTTCATCAAGTAGTTTGTCATTCATATTCAAACTATCTACGTTTCTGACATTTTCACCTTGTACCGGTTCAAATCATGGATGATAGCGCCACTAATCGTTCATAATTTACTCCCTAAGGGATGGTACCAGGGGTTAACTTAATGCCATTATACCTCAGATTTGCCACATTCACCCAATCCATTTGTCTTATTTCAATTTGTTTTGAGCTAATCTCAATAGAAAGGTCACCAGTAGCTATGAACTTAAGATTTGTGTAAAATACTTTGACCAAGTCCTCATAATATGAAAGTTTCATTCCAAGGAATGCTTGTAATCCTTGGAAATTCAAATGGTTTTGAAATTGAAACCCTGGTGTGGTGATAAATGGAAAATGTTTCGAGACTGGATGGGTTTTCATCAGTGATAACACTAGTCTCCCACGAAACCTTTTCTCATATACATGTTCTCTGCCTTTTCATGGATGATGATGCCATGAATAATGCAATTATAACCTAGTATAAAGAAATTAATTATTCATGACAACAAATATGAAACATAATTTAAATTAAACCAAAGTGATTAAAAGTTCGTAAACTTAATAGTACATGTTATCAAACACAATACTCAAGTTCTAAAACACAATATTGAAGTCATCCAACAACACAATACTACAAGTTCTGAAACACAATACTACAAGTCCTAAAACACGATACTACAAGTTCTAAAACAGAATTATCCAATAAACAAAATACATACAACTTAAATCGAATACAACCCCAAAATACACGTTAAAGACATGAAATCAACGTTGAGTCATAAATGCAAATCGCGCTCATATGCCATCCCAAATAGTTTCTTAACTCTGACTAGATTTTCACACAGAAACTCGTAGCATTAATCCATCACCTGTTCATCCAGGATATTTAGCTCCACTAGCATAGCCCAAATATCAAACTTAGAGAACTGGTACAATGTATGGTGATGTTGATGGCATACATGTTGACCATATAAGTCGTTTCTTTGTCCGATTTCCTCAGCTACATCTTGTGTTGCGGTTGCTTGTACACAAGCAATGTCAACGAACTCTGAGTCGTTTGATTTCCCTGGTTAATTGAGGATAAACATTGTTGAATATTAGTATTCAATAGAACAAAATGTTTATCAATTATGTCCATGGTGGGACCTTTTCTTTTTTATCCTCTACACGAAGATGTGCCACCAAAGGCCACAAAAGGCACAAATGGAGTGTTTGATGGAGTGTCAGCTGATTGAACATGTGGGGCAAGTGATCGGGGGATGTCACCATCTGCAACTTCAAACTTCGGTTGCTCCGGGATATAATCCATATTATTATCAATTAGGTTAACACTGAAATGTGTTGTGTCTGAAGGTGAATTTTCCTAGTGGGTTGTCCTCACTCTACTTTCAATGGCTCTTTCATTACACCACAAGTCATCCATTAAATTGTAATGGTGGATGGGATAGACATGCCATTTCGCTATAGATGGCTTCGCCTACAAAGATGTCACATATTAGATGTTATCTAACTAGCAATTAAAACATCCTAACCCCCAATTGCAATTCAAAAAACCCTAACCCCCAATTGATTTTTCACTAAACAAATCTCTCAATCCATGTCACTTGACACCTCACACCTTACAGAACACCCAATCCCACTTCTCTCTACCACATAAGCAACACTTGACGCTGTAAGGTGCGACTTAATAGAAATGACCAATTTGGATACATTTTAAAAAACATAGGGACTAAATTCATTTTTTTTAAATCACTATACTAAATTGAATATTGACCCTAAATGTAGGGACAAATAAGGTAATTATACCTAACAAATACTTATTATGGTACCTTTATCAAGTCATCCCAAACTTCATCCTTGGCTTAAAAATGTTTAGTGGTATGGTTCCATGTGAAACCAATCAGTCCACTAAGCAAATCATGTACCTCCATCCACTTGTTCTTCAAGCTTTTTTGACAGTTTTTCACATGATTATTTTTAATAGGAAAGAGTCCAACCTCGTGTAAAGCCATCACAATGTTATTATACCCTTGAGTCGTTCACCTATCGTCAATTCTAGAACCTCATTGTGCCTCCTCTACCATATGACACTTAGAAGAGTTAAGTCCATCCTCGTCATTCACTCAAAAGAGTTAAGTCCATCCTCGCCATTCACTTTGTGAACTCTCGATAAGCGTAAGATGAATCTGAAACAACATTTTTCCCACAATCCATCTAAATAACTTAAATTAAGTTAGGAGAACAAACATAGTTGCAAAAAAAGAAAGCACATTTAATTACATCAAATTAGTTTTTTACATAATCTTGCCACATTTCGTTGGCTATAGTGTTCCTAATATGTAAACCTAGCCTATAATCATCCTCACGAGCTTGAGAAGCTAAAACTTGTACATCTTTTTGCCAAAATTCACGGTCTACTTCTTATATAAAAGACTCATCGTTGTCAACTCCGTGAAAAAAGTTATGTAAATACAACAACCTAAAATTATATTTGTCATAGTATCGACACCGTAACATGGCTCAGTCCCACTAGCTATAATTCGGAAACGCTTTTTCATTACACCAAAAGTCTCTTCAATTACATTTCTAAGTGAAGGATATCGATGATTAAACAACTCTTTAGCCTTTTGTGGACCTTTTCTTGGATATTCTTTCAAATGGTATCTAATCCCACGATAAGGTGTTATTATTTTTTGTTTTAACATAAAACCGGCATCATCAAGATAGTATTTTTCTACAAACATTGTGGAAACCTGCATTAGTAATGAATAGTATGACCTATTTATTGTTTTGCAGACCTAAACATCTAAAATTGACCTTCTGGAATAAGCAAAGGACGTCTCGTATCAAAGTGTCTTTCAATATCCTTGAATCTAAGGCAGTTCCTTCCCAACCGGACAGGACATATGTGAATCTCATGTCAAAATTGCAACCTACAAATATGTTTTAGGTTGGCCAATCTTTTCTACCTCGAAAGCAAGGTGCATCGCTACATCTAACATGTACATGAGTGTCATCTATGGCCCCTAAAAAATCCTAATGAAAATTAAAATTCACAATTTTAATTAAACATAAATACATAAGACATTATTCAAAATTTAAAATAATTTTGTCATAAATAAACCTTAAAGTAGGGGTAAATTTGGTTGTTGTTTACGATTTGCGGTTGGACAACAGTAACATGTGGTTGAATTAAGAATTTTGCCTCTAACCTCAAAATCGCACTCAAGACATTATAAATAAGTGTTCGTTTATGACGTACCACACGTAACAAATTCACTCCAGAAGCAATCATACAAAGGATCATCACTAATGCAAATTTAATTTTTTTTTAATTTGTTGTTGTATTTCTGCAATTAGATTCATGTTCGCACAAGCAAAATCGTTATAAACTGCAACTGTGTCCTCAAAATATGCCATCTCTGCCGATCAAATTGTACTGCAAAATTCATATCGTTATGCGTGCAACGTTTATCTTTTCATCGACAACCATGATTACGGGTAAGTATGAGTACAACATTTGTCATTATGAATGTACATACGTTTACAATTATGATTACAGTTATTATTTCGATGTAAAACTACCACGGGTGCAGAAAAGCAAAATGAGTGCGACTATTTTACATTTATAAGGGCGGCTATATAACCGCATTTGATGAGCACACATTTGTAAATGAAAGAGATAAGAAGGCGGCTATATATATAGTCGCATTTGTAAATTCGATTTAGAAATGCAACTATTTACATAGCCGCATTTATAAATCGCATTTACGAGAGACGTTTACGGTTTCTTTTCTTTTTCGCTGTAGATTGGGTTTTTAATAAAAGTTCTCAACTTTGATATTTTCCGAAGAACATGGTCATTATTTTAGCATTTCTTTTGATCTCTTGGTGCATCCATATTATACATCTTCGTATTTCATCCCAATGGAAGTCCAAAAAACAAAAATAAAAATTCTTCAATGAAACGCAAATATATGACGGAGCAAGGCGGCAACAGCGACGAGGAAGGCACAACAAAAAGCGCAAACAATAACCTTCCCAAGCATGACCTTAGCAATGACATAAGACAAAACATAAAATAAAGACGAAACATACAAAAATCAATGGTGAAGAAGGAGAGGAAGACAATGCTTACCGATGGCACGAAGACAATGCAAAAAAAATAGGAAAAAAAGAGGAAGCATAGTTAATGGAGGAAGCACATAAGAGAAACGAAGTGCGAGAGAAAGGAGAGTATCAAAACGTAAGTGATGCGTTTCTGAATTAGGGTTAAAAAGGTTTTAAGAAGGCGGCTATTTGTAAAGCCGCATTCGTAAGTCAAAGCGTTTTAATTTACAAGGGCGACTGTACAAATAGCCGCCCTTGTAAATCCAAACGCTTGATTTACAAGTGCAGTTTTACTAATAGTCGCACTTGTAAATGAACTTAATTACAAAAATGCCACCGCATTTTTTACGAAAGCATTTGAACGCAAAACCGCACTAAATAAACCGCACTTGTTTATACATTTTGCACTAGTGTACATCACTACAATTATCTTGAAAACTAAAAATAATAACCAATAACAACATGTTATATATCAAATATAAGCATGTTAACACTAAAATACAAAAATTAACTAATTATATAAATATTTTTAATTTAAAATATTCGATGGTTTCAATTGTAATATAATAAAAAATATATAAATATTTTAAATTTTCAGTATTAAAATGGATTATGATTAACAAAACAAAAAGAATAATTAGATAAATATTTTTAATTTTAATTACTCTATTATTTTAATTCTAATTAATAAAAAAATTTATAAATATTTATAATTTTAAAATTTCAATAGTAAAATGGATTCTGATTAATAAACAAAAAAATAGATAAATATTTTTAATTTAAATTACTCTATGATTTCAATTTTGATTAAAAAATTATTATATAAATATTTCTTATTTTATAATTTAAATATTGAAATGAATTCTGGATTCTGATTAATAAAACAAAAAAAGATATTTATATTAATATATACAATTTAAATTAATATATCATTTGAATTCTAATTAATAAAAAAATTAATAATTATAAATATATATGTTCTCGCCAGTTTACTTTCTCTCCTGTTGAATTGAGTGGAAAGCTCCGCTCTTTACTTGTCTCCTCTAGATTATGTTCTACGTCTTCTCGACGCACTAGAACGTGGCTCTATTGGAACAGACGGGGCTCTATCTGTTGATCACACTCCAACGATCAAGTCAATGAGAGCATACAAAATAAGGTAAGTATTTAGTTTCAGTCTAGTATTCATAAACAACGTATCTTTACCTAGAGTCTCAAGCGTCCTTTATAGCTTACTCGTTTAGCAACTTTAATCAGGAGAATATAATCTCAAACGAAAGCATACGTAACAGAAAAACATTTTGTTCATGGGCACCTTCACTCACGGTGCTACAACAGAAGAGAATCTTGTTCACCTTTATTCTTGGGTGTTCTCTACTTATTAACAACTTTATCTTTTCAATTAACGGCATTATGCATATGTTTATTTATTTAACAATTACAAATATATTGACGCATACACTTATCTATTAACATACATATATTTAACTAACAACCTCTTATCAATTGTACAGGACCAGACATCGAACATCGGACATCGGCATCGACAAGCATCGACAGGTCGGCTCGGTGGTCTGGTCAAGATAATGAGCCCCCAGAGATGCGTGGGTTGAAACCCATATATATGAAAGACCTAGTCAGCGAGAAAGTACATGTGGTGTGTATAGTGCATTCGGGTCTAGCACAAGCAAATATCCTCTAAAGACGCCAAGGCCCAAAGGCACTAGGGTTTTCAGGGAAAAGCTGCATGCATGGTACGTAAAGGAATAGGGTGCCCACAATAACAGATGGGCCCTGTAATGCTGGTACATTAGTTGGTACCCTTGGCGACCATGCTGTTAAGATTGTGCACTCCAAAGAGGAAGATTCTTTGTGGTTGTTACACTAAGATTGTGTAACAACGTAACAAAATGCTTCCCTTCAAGCCCACTTTCACTCGAGATAGAGCTCTCATGAGAGAAGGGGTTGTTACAATGAGGTAACCTAAAAGGCAGTCTATAAAAGGTAGCTGAGATCCCTGGTAAAGGTACACTATTTCTAAGACTGACATTGCTTACTTACTTATTGTTTCTATAAGCCCTAAATTGACTTGATCGTCGGAGTGCAATCAACAGCTAAGGCCTACTCTGTTTCAACGGAGCTGCCTTCCAGCTTCCCAGGGAAGCACAAAATCCACTAGGAATAGGAGGAGCCACCGCTTGCCTTTCAAGTCAACTGGCAACCAGGTCAACCGGCAAGAACATCAATATATGACAAAACTTATTATTTTAATTATTCTCCACCAGGTTTACCAATATAACTAGGCCAGACTCATGACCCACCCTTTGGGCCCAATAGCCAAGCTGACCTACCCCCATTCCTAGACTGAGGTCTCGAGATCCTGAGCACTCCTGCCCGGTACACAAGCCCCCCAGGCTCGAGTTGAGCTTGGCTAAGCGAATAGGCTTTTGAGTGCTTTGGCGACTGACCTGACGGTTTCTCAGTGGGTAGGTGTGGCGTGGTATACGAAGCGTTTCTAAGGTGACGCCTCAGCACACTCAATCCCAAGCGTACACGTGGCACCTCCATCAACGGTGGGAAAGCATTGCCATTTGACATTCCCCTTCGAAATTCTCACTCCTACTGCACTGTTCCATTTCCCCAAAATCTCTAAAAGCCCTCTCCTCTTGTCTTCTTCCTCACGCAATCTTTCACTCTTCAGAAAATTGCTCGCTCTCTCAAAACTTCTTCCCAAATCTTTCTTCTTCCTCTTGCACCATCAATATCTTCTACAACAAAGAAAACTTCTTTCTCTCACCCACTTATCGTAACAAGTATTTCCTCTTTACCATTCTCCTTCATCGACCATTCAACTTTTTGATTATACTCCCTGTGCTCATCTTCGAGCATTCATATTATTAATCATATTGCCCGAGCTTTGAATTTCTCTGATTCACTGCTTTCTGCTGATGACTGTTGTTGATTGCATTTCATGAATTTAAAATGTGTTTTCATATTTGTTCTTGATCTGCTCATAATACCTGGCAAGAAGTTATTGAAACAGAGAGTACCTAAAAATTCACTTAAAGATAAAAGAAATTATCATCATGTGTATGGCAAGAAGAAAAAAAATAGGAACCTAAAAGTATAATTTATAAGTTGCATAACCTCAATTAAATAAGGTACAAAGAAAATATTTCCTACACTC
>Ga0123342_1004452_pt1 | contig 21365 bp, 10 predicted proteins | sample Turbeawhitnodule_FD_89960 | JGI IMG/M metagenome (GOLD analysis project Ga0123342, IMG submission 89960) | Root nodule microbial communities of legume samples collected from Mexico - Turtle bean Mexico white nodule | ecosystem: Host-associated > Plants > Roots > Nodule | place: Mexico: Nepantla...
AAGGCAATTAGGGCCACACAGTTTAGCCACACAGTTCCAGTTATTGAGATTATTATACAGTTTCTAGTCACTTTGGTGTTTCTCGCTAGCTGACTTGAGCGTCGGAGTGCAAACGGCCGCGAGAGCGCCCATTTGTTTTTCTTTTTCAGGTACTCATATACAAGATAGAACAATGGTGCTCTAGCTCGTGATTAGAAGCCACTCGTAAAGACGACCCAGGTCAACCGGCAAGAACACAATTCACCCCCCTCTAGTTTAAAGCCATCCATTCTAACATTTTTAACATAATTCTGATATGATTTTCAAAGTTTTTTAAATACTTTTAATAGATTTAATTTATTGAAAAAACAGTTTTAACAACTTTTTAAATTCTATATAAAAACTGGTTTATGATCATTTTAAAGAGAAGAAAAGAGTTTTGATAAAAACATTTTCAAGAGAAGATCAAAGAGCTTTTAATCATTCTTGGAGTCTTAGATTATTACTTGTGTGTGAAGTAGGAATCTAGGTTTTTTTTTCTATTGTTCTACAGCTTTGTAAAACCCATGTTTACTCTAATTCTTTCTTTCAATTCTGTATTGTGTTGTAAAACAGTTTCAGATAGTGTTTCTGGAAACTGTGGTTTTGGTTGAGAGTGTTGTGTGTTCTTGAGGGGTTCAAGATCAACACTATTGGTTGTGGTTTGTAATCTGGTTTTGATTGCTTAGTGAATTCTCAGTGGTGAGCTAAGGACTGAATGTAGCTCTTGGTTAAGAGTGAACCAATATAAATTGTTCTGTGTATTCTGTTGCATTACACAACTAGTTGTTTTGATAAAACAACTGGTTTATATTTTTCCAGAACTATTAATCTTTTAAGTAAACAAGTTGAACAGATAAATCAATTGAATGATTTAATTGATCTTTTCAATCTACTTCCAATATTTGCGAAAACAATTCACCTCCCCTCTTGTTTCAGCCACACATTCTTACAAAATCATGAATAAAATAGTAAGTAAATATATCTAAAATGAAAAGTGCAACACGAAAATAAGTTTAGTAGGGAAAACAACTAAGTACAACTATTAGACAGTCTAAACAACCATCGTCTGCTAAACTGTTTGATAGTTATACAACGAGAAAATAGAATACACAGACTAAGTAAAACTATTAAACTCTTTAGTTAACAATTAAAGTTCTACTTAGAGAGAACAAAAAATAACATGAACAATAATGTAATAAGAAATTGCAAAATAATGTAAATGACTGAAAATTAAATTGCATGAGAAATGTAAATGATCAAAAAGAAAATTGCATGGAATGTAAAAGGTTGAAAATGTAAAGGGTAGAAGGATAAATTGAAAGAATTGTAAATTCTAGAAATTTAAAACTATGAACGTAAAATAGGGAATGATGATATGTAAACTAAGAATGATTTATAGTGTATTAAAAGTGTGAAGGAAATGTAAACTTCAAATGTAAATAACAAAAATGTAAACAAACTTAATTGAATAGAAATGCAGTAAAGAAAAACGAAACCCATTTCAACAATGAAAAAAAGGATCAAAACTAGGGTTCAATGTTCTTCTACTTCAAATGCAAGGGACCCAAATTTGAATTCTTTGATAGTGAAGAAACATATATACCCAATTGATTCGAATGTCTTTAAAATCCCATTTTCAATCAAAAGTAGAATTTTGTAAAGATTTTGAAGATAAAAACGTTAGAACAGAGCATCGTCGAGCATGGAGTTCAAATCGTTGAAACCCATTTCCATAATTGAATTCATTTCGAAAGAAGAACTAAGAAAATGCAAGAATGAAAGAAAAGAAGAAACAAGAATGCAAAAGAAATTGAATTGATTACTTGGAGCTCAAAACATCATACAAAAAAAACTAAAAGTTGTAAACTAAAACTGCAACACCTACTAACTAAATATCTCCGTGTCTATGTCTTACTTCTTCTTTACTTATAGAATTTCTAATATCGATAATGAATGGGATTTTCAATTGGGCCCAAACATGGGTCTAAACAAACATGAACTTCTTTTTTCATATACAGTGTTGACCGTCTAGTGCAGCTTGGCTAGGAAATGTTGATCATCCATTGCCTATTTCTGCCTAATTTTTCTCTTTGAATGCCAACTGCAGAACATGAAAGCTTTGATGATCCAAATTTGTGTTGAAGGTTGATGATGTGCTGCTTTTGGTTAAAAGCTTAGTCTAGGGTATTTAGAATTCTTGTAAAGATCATTCCTAGTCCTTTGCACAAGCTGGTTCAATATATTTTAAAAGAGAAAAGTGTTTTTCTAAGCAAAGAGAAAAACAACCGGTTGAAACCACAATATAATCAGTTGTTTGTCACTTAGCTTGATTGAAGGTTTTCAAAACTGTTTTTGACTTGGTTAACTAACTGTCTAACCAATTCAACCGGTTAAAACAACATTTCAATCGGTTGATTGTCACATTTCATAACAGCTTTTCTAAAACCTGTTGGATCTATGATGAAAGCCATCCAACCTCGAAACATTTGGCTAAGAAGATTGGAAGAAGAAAAAGGATTTTAGAAGACTCTCATCTCAGGAAGAATTAATGTTGTTTGTTCTTCAATTTTTATCTAGTTTTATAAATATTATACAGAGTAGTATAGGCTTTATTTTGGGCTTGTATTTAGGCCATTTTCTTGGTCCATGTTTTGGGCCAATTTGCATGGGCCATGTTTTGGGCCAATTAGAGTAGGGTGTAAACAGAAAAAGAAAGAGTCTAGCTAGAGTTACAATTGGGCCTTCTTGGACCCAATGGAACTCTAGCCATATAAGGTGCACACATAAATTATTAGAGTGCAAATAGAAAGCATGGAGTGGCAAGGAAGGCATGAACTCCACATGTCATCTTCTTAATGGAGAGGATTCGCTCCAATTAGAGAAGGACACTTGTCAACCTCTAATTTGAGAGGATTTGCTCCAATTAGAGAGAGACACTTGTCCTTCTATGAGTGGCGAGTTTTTAGGGTTAATGTCTTGGCTACCCATAGCACTATAAATACAAGTTCTAGCCCCCATGTAAATTATATTTGAATTGATAATGAAATCCTGCCGAAGTTGCTAACTCATTTGTCTTCAAATTCTCACTCTCAAGTTTGCACTTTTATTAGTGTTTTGCTTGAATCTTCTTAGAAGTTGGCCACACCTCTTCCAAGCCTCTACTTCCCCTCTTCATTTCATATTCTCCACACTTCCATTCAGACATTGAAGTCATTTTCAAGTCCATTCTTCCGCAAGATACAAAACTACACAAAAAAAAGAAGCCAAAACTATTAGGTTTGATGGCTACAACAAGAGGGGGGGGGGGTGAATTGTTTTCAAACTATTTTCGCAAATGCTTTGCTTAGAATGAAGTTTTAACAAAAAACACACAGAAGCAGTTCAGAAAACCAATTCAATAGCCAAACAGAAACTGGAATCAGAAATTTAATCGGTTAAAGTTTCAATTTAACCGGTTGTTTATGACAACGAAAAATACAAACAGTTTAATTAGAGATGAGATAGAGAGAATTACACACAGAGATTATAGTGGTTCACTCAATCATAGAGCTACATCCAGTCCTTAGTTAAATCGCTGAGTTTTCACTATGCAATCAATCCCAAATTACACAAACACCACACACAAGGTGACTTTGAATCCCACAAAGCCTACTCACCCTTCTTGCACACAACAACCACCTCAAGCTAGAATCCCACTGACTTTACAGGATTTTACACATTTATACATAAATATTACATGAACAATTACAAGAAATTGAACAGGATTAAAAAACACCTGGTTAAAACACAATACACCAGCACCCTATTGACCTGTTCTTTCAAAGACAACAAAGCACAAGACAATCTTGCTAAAAACTTGGTTGAAAACCTTTTCACAAAAATTTTTGGTAATCTCGTAAATTAGTCTCAACTTAGAGTATCAAAAGGTTTCTATTTCATCAAATCTCTCTTCTTGATCAACTTCTAAACGTCTGAAACAAAAGCATATTTATAAGACTTAAAATGCTAACGTTGGAGCAAATCAGTTAAAAAACAGATTTTCAAAACACTGTTACAAGCACACACATTTAATCGGTTAAAATCACGAATTAACCGATTGGATGCTCTTGTCAGTTATAAAACAGTTTTAAAACCTCCTTTGCCAGCTAAGTTACAAAAAACCGATTATCTCGACATTTTAATCGGTTGTTTTTCCATTTGCATGGAAAAACACTTTAATCTTTTAAAACTGATTGAAATGAGCTTTGTCTTAGATTTAAAAACTGATCTCACAAAGATTCTAAACCCCAACCCCAACCCAAAACCTAAACCTAAAACAACACACAGCTTCAGGCTTCACTTGGATTTGGCACATCAAAGCTTCCCATCTTCAACAAAAACAAGTTAGTTTTGCATAAATCTGTTTTCAGTTGGATTAAAACTGTTTTGGCTCATGATTGACTGCCTAAAACGACTAGTTTTAAGAGCTATAAACACGGGTTCTCTTTGAATTTCAAAAACAAAAAATACCACAACAAGATAGTGAGATTGAAACTGTTTTTGAGAAGAGATTCATTTCAAAGTTTTGCATGATTGTTAAGTAGTTGTGCATTGGTTCAAGGTCTAATCTTAGGAGTTTTGTGATTCCTCAAAATCCAGGTGTAATCTGTTCCTTTCTGATTCTTGTACAAGTTTCTTTTTCTGTAATTGTGAAGTGTGAAAACCTATAAGGTTAGAGGGTGTTCTGACTAAGGTTGTGTGAAGGCAGAGAGGGTGAGTGGTTCTTGTGGTTTCAAGAAGACCTCTTTGTGGCTTTGAGTGTCTGATCTGTAATTGATTACTAGTGGAAACCTAGTGGTTATTTTGGGAACTGGATGTAGCTCAGGATTGAGTGAACCAGTATAAATTGGTTGTGTAATCTCTCTCTCTCTCTATCTCTCTCTCTCCTTATAAATTGTTTGTTTTGATTTTGTTTTTGTTGCAGCCATAAACAACCGGTTAAAATGAAGTTTCAATCGATTGAAATTCTGCAATCAGTTTCAATTATATTGTTTGATTGTCTTCCTTGATTAATTCTTTCGTGATTGTTATTAAAACTTCATTCTTATCCAATCTTTTCGAAAATCTTTTGACAAACAATTCACTCCCCTCTTGTTTTAGCCCATTAATTCTAACACCAACTTCCAGTCTTTATTATTTTAATATATTTGTTTTAGCTTTCCAAGGTAAAAATTTGTTCAGAAATTGTCCTTTCAATTGATCAAAGCATGTGACAAAATAAAAGTTGTAAATTGCTATTTAATGATGTTTTTGTAAAAATTCTAATATTTTGAAAAAAATACAAATCTCATCTAAAAAAAAAAATAAGAAAAATAGAAACCTCAATGAAATGCTATTAGTATAGAAAATTAATAAAATATTGAGGGATATCACACCCCCACACTTGGACTTTTTGCACTCTTGAGCAAAATAAGAAGAAAATAAACAAGAATTTTTTTACAGACTCCAAATGTGAACAACAAGAGAAAAATTTCATCAATTAAAGTTTCAAAGAACCAAACCAATCAAGACATGTTTTAAACGTCAAAGTTAAGAAACTTTTTAATCAAATTAAACTATGAGTCAAAATTGGTAGCCTCATAGGGCATATGTATCCTTCATTCTCTCAAGTGTTTTAGGAAGGTGTTTTCACTCAAAGCACATCATGATATAAGAATTACCATAGGCTTGAAAAGCTTCTAACTTCCATTACTCAAAGCACAGGCAACTTAAGATCAAAAGGAGTTTTATATGGCTTGTAATGTGCTCAGGGTAAAGGTGGGATAATCAAAAGGATTCTAGGTTTTAGCACCTAAAAGTATTTGAAGAACAATGAGGAATTGTGCTCAAAGAATAAATAGGAAGCTACCTCTTTTGCTTGTAGACCAACATTCCTCCTTTTCACCTGCACTTTTTCTATTTTTCTCTCTTTATCGGTTCTTTTCAGACCACACTTTCTTCTCTTTGATTCAGATTTCTCAAAAATTTATCTTTTTCAAACTACTTTCTAAATCATCTTTTCATTATATCACAATTCCACATTATGCTCAAGGTAACACCCGTACACTTATATTTTAAACCAATTCCCAAGATGATTCTAAAGCTCCTTAAAACTCCATGTCAGGTTTATCATGTTTTTTTTTTTTTCAGGTTTCAAAGCTTGTAGTATGCTAAAAAAACAATCAAAGAAAAGGTTATAAAAGATCAAATGGGTTTACAAGGGTGAATGGTATACGATAAGGCAATTTGGATAAGCAGCTTAAAATCATGAATGATCTAAATCATTTCAAAACTGTGTGTACAAGAATGATATCAAAGAGAACTAGTTCAAGTTCTAGAATACCTACAATCATGAGTGAATCACACGCATGAAAGGAGTAAGCTCAAATCTCACTAAGGCTCATTATACCAAAATTAATTGATCTAGTGAATATTTTTTCATGAAACACTCATTAACTTTAGCATAAAAACAAGTCAATCAAGTTTAAAACTTTTGACTAAGATTGTTGAATTAAAACTTGTTCACAAACTCAGCAAAAACAACAAACTAGAACAAGAAACTAGTAACCATCTAACTAAAATAAATATCTAAACAAGAAAGACTACATAGTAAAAACAACATATATAAGAAAACAAAGAAAAATACCATTATAAAAGTCTGTAACAAAAAGACCAATTAGACGGTTTCCCACTAAAAATAGTTAGATTTAATGGATTAAACAAGTGGGAGGCTTAACCGGTTGTTTATAGCAACAACAAAAGCATAATTAAAATAAACAATTATAAGGAGTGTGTGTGAGAGAGATATACTCAGCCAATTTTATACTGGTTCACTCAACTTTGAGCTACATTCAGTTCCCAGAACAACCACTGGGTTCCACTAGTAATCACTCACAAATTACAACTTACACAACCACAAAGAGGTGATCTTGAAACCATAAGAACCACTCGCCCTCTTTGCAAACACACACCTCTAGCCAGAACAACCTCTAACTTTACAAGATTTCCACACACTTACAAGTTTATGAAAGTACAATTACAAGAATCATAAAAGGAACAAATTACACCTGAGTTTATAGGAATTAGAAAGCTCTTATGATCAGACCTTGAACCAGTCCACAACTATTTAACAATCTTGCAAAACTTTTGAAAAACTTATTTCAAATCAATCTGAATCTCACTGTGTTTGATATAAAACTTCTGTATTTTGTATTAAAAGAAAGGCTATATTTATAGCACTCAAAACTAGCCGTTCTAGGCAACATTTATTAGCCAAAACAGTTTTGATTCACATCCAAAAATAGATTAATAGGTTTTCAAAAAGTTGTTATGAAAGGTTACAATCAACTGGTTGAAAAGTCGTTTTAACCAGTTGAATTGGTTAGGCAGTTACTTAACCAAGTCAAAAACAGTTTTAAAACCTTCAAACGAGTCAAGTGACAAACAACCGATTATTTCAAGATTTCAATCGATTGTTTTTCTCTTTGCATGGAAAAACACTTTTCTCTTTTAAAACAGATTGAGCAAGCTTGTGCAAGGGACTAGGAAAGATCTTACAAAGATTCTAAACACCCTAGACTAAACGCAAACCAAAAGCAACACAGCTTCAACCTTCATCATGGATTTGAAACATCAAAGCTCCCATGTTCTACAAAAATGACCTCTAGACGGTCATCAACTAGTCTACAAAATTGAATTATCAACCAAAACAAAACTCAAAATAATGGTTTTTTAGAAGGAAAAACCAACAAAGAAAAACATAAAATGTAAACAATTTTTGTTTTAACAAAAACAACTAAAATAACCTATTATATGATTACCTTCTATCTTATAAGAAACAAAAAAGCACCATCTAGTACAAAGCAATAATATCAAAATTGTAAAAAAAGAACAAATAAGGAAAAAAAGCAAATGAAATCTAAACAAAATATTAAAAAACAGAAAATAAACTGTAATGAAAGTAAAACTCTCTCTCCACACTTGAATCAAACATTGTTGATGCAAACCCATCAGAGAGACTCAAGTCAACAATAAAGAGGTCATAGACCTAGAGACTTGATCAAGAGTTGACTAGGAGTTTAGGCCTAAATGGGCTTGTTAAGGGCTCCAATAAAACATTTGGGCCCAAGTTTAACATAGAAGAAGATCACTCTAGAAGATTTTGGAAGCATGAAGAATACAATACCTCTATCTATAAAATAGTATAGAGTAGAATAGGATTTTGGGCTTTGTATTCCGGGTCAAGTAGAATAGGATTTTAGGCTTTAAGCTTTGAAATCTAAGCCCAAGTTGGACGTCCACATGTCACCCATACAAGACTCCACATGGCGTCACCTCATAAGTTCCAAATAAGCGCTCTTCCATCTTCCACTCTTCCACTCTTCACTCTCCAAGTTCCATTGCCACTTATCTTCTTCTCATAGACGCCTTCTTCCTTGACTCTTCAAGTCATTAGTGCCATGTGTCTTCTCCTTATTCAAGAGTTTCTTGAAGTAAGGATTGCCACACATCATCATGCAAGTGGAGAGGATTTAAATAAGCCTTAAAGACAAATCCCACATGTCATTCTATGAGTGGTTGGGATTTAGAAATTTAAAAGTCAATTTTATGAGACTTAAGCACTATATATAAGTGTGCTTACTTTGCAATCTTTAGACTTTGAATGAGTAATGAATTTATGCCAAAATGGTTTCAAAATTCCTCTCTTAGTCTCTTTTCTAATTTACTCTAATTTTCTTATCTAAGAAAGCTTAAAGCATTGCTATAAGGCTGGCCTAACCTCCTTCCTAACATCTATTCTCCTTCCATTGCTCACGGATAATCCATGCATTTCATCTTCACTACTTTTGATGCCATTCAAATCCACTCTCTATTCATTTCAACTGAAGAATTCATCTAGGAGCCAAGGAGAACTCCATAAATTGGTATCAGAGCTTTGATTGCATCAAAATAGATAAGTTCTTTGGTTCTTTTTGTTGTTCTTGTGTGTTCTAAAATGTTCCTTATTGTCTTCATTGTTTAATTTTTATTTTCACTGGTTAATCTTTGTTTTCCACCATTTAATCGGTTTGTATTCACTTTTAATCGGTTCAAATCACAGTAATCCTCTTAAACTGTCCAACAATCAATCTTTTAGGTGTTCTTATGTGTATTGTTGTTATTTTGATTTTGTTGAGTTTTTTTTGAAGTTTTAATCAGTTAATTTTATGTTGTTTACCGTTTATAATATATGTATATTGTGTTTAATGGGTTGTTTCTCCTTAATTGTCACTAACCCATGAGTTTAGTTGAGTTCATTAAGTTTTTGTTGAAATTGAAATGTTTAGCTGCAATGCACATAAATTGTTTGATTTTTTGTCTTTAGTAAAAAATTAGTGTCTAAGCCTTTGGTGATTGTGGTGGGTTTATATAAATGTAATATATGTAAATAACAATAACAATAATAATAATACTTTATATTTAAATCAAGAGGTGAAGTGTTAGACAATCACTAAAGTAGAGAGATAACAATATAGTACAAATGTTAGAATTGGAATAACCCTATGAATTTTATGTTATTTTTATTTATAAATGCAATGTTTTATTCAAAATTTATGTTCCTATTTTGGCCAAACCAAGCCGATTCCTCGTGCAAGGTTATTTAGAGCAATAAGCCACTATTGATCTTACCTATGCGTTAAGATGAAATAGTTCACCATAGTCTCAACTTCGTGCTCTGTGACCATTGAATCCTATAATTGTCTAAATAAGGTTCAAAAACATGAAATCACCTTTCAATCTCATTCATGCTCCATGGACAACCAATTGTCATTCCTCACCATTGAGCATTAAGCACACTACCGAACCCAAGGAATATAAAAGAGAAACATGCCTCTATAACCAACAACAACTCTAGAAATATCACAATGTCATCCAATCCCAACAAAATAGATTTAGCAACTCATAATGAAATCTTACCGTAGAACTCAAAATGAAAAGCTAAATTACAACAACAAGGATCTTTTGATGTTACAATTTGGCTTTTAGGTTATCTCCTTTAGATATTGGTCTTCACTTATTCTAAGGCTTCAGTCTTCTTGACCTGATTGTATTATGATGTTTAGACAATTTAAGCTTGAATCATCAAAACCTCGTCATCTAAGCCTCTCTTTGAATATTACTTGATCCTTTTGTTAGTATTTTGAGTACTCTTCCTTTCTTGCACTTATTCTTGGTGACTTTCATTGCCTCTAGACGCTCTGGAAATTACCTTAAGGTCCTTTTTATTTATAGTTTTCAAGGAGATTGGTGATTCATTCAGTGCAGGCCAATCCGCTTAGGGATTTGGCTTTCTTCATTCTTAAGCATTCTTTTTGGACTTTAATTATCATTTCATAGATTTCTTGATATTTCAAAGTTAGGGATTTGTAAAGGATTGGCTTTAGATCCTGCAAATCCTTGCCAAATATTTAATCATGTGGTAGGTTTGGCTTGGCTTTGGCTCCAAGTGAAATCCTCTTGATCCTAACTTGATTAAATTTGGTACTAGACCTTTCTTAGCGAATTTGGGCTTTCTCATGGTGAAATATTTTAAGACCTTTACCATTCACTTAGTGATTTTGTCTCAATTTGCTCAGTCGATGGGAGTGTTTTGGAGATTTTTATTATGCTCAGCCATTGTCCATGCGTTGGGCGCATTGGCTTTAATGCCCCATCCTTGTTTGGTTGTTTTTCTACATTTTTTTGTAAAATATTTGTAAATTCCTTCTTCTCTTCATGTTCTTTAAGAAGTAGGGGTTGGAGTGATTGACATGCTTTCTTGCTGGTAATTGTACAAATTCTTCCTATTTTACATGCTTTTTTAACTAGTATTTTTGCTACATTTAGGCACTTATAATGTTCCTTTTTATTTTGTGTCTTGATGATGTTAGTTGATTTTAGGATTTCCATTTGAGGGATTTTTAGTTGGTTGATGAGTTTTGATCTAGCAAGATATGGTGAGACTCAATGAAGATTGCCACTAGACATGAACTTAACCAACTAGTTAAGTCAGTGTGAAGGTTCTCTTCACGAGAGAAAAAAAGAAGAACACAATATATGATGATGATGATGCTGAGCACGGAATATAAGGCAAGATAAAATATATGGAGAAATTAAAAAGAGAAGAGTGAATAAGAGAAATGAAGAAAAATTGTCGGAATTAAAATGAAAAGAAAAGGAAAGAAAAAGATTATGGAGTGGAGAATGGGAATTGAATCACGCCACTTGGGGGAGAGCGCTCCAAGATGAGTGAGGGTTGAATCACGCCCAATTGCTTACAAATTAAACTTGTCTTAAAAAGACTAGAAGGAAAAATAATTGATATTATAGCCCGTCTTTGGGTCTTCTTCTTCTGAGGCTTCTCTGAGAGCTAGTGAGGCCTTGTCTTTTATTCTGAGACGATTGACCTAGGTGTGAAGTGTCTTTTATGTCATTGGTCATCTGCTTGTCAAGTTGGGTTGTATCATGCCCCCCAGGTTGGAAAGAATTCAACCCTGAATTTCGAACTCCTGTAAATAACATAGTTAGTTTGTTCAAAGGAAAAATAGAAGCATTTCTAGAGGTGTGAAGTGAAACAAAATTATGTTCATTGAGCTTTGGAAGTTTAGGTGGATTAGTTCTATATACAGGCCATGTTTGTAGATATTTTTTTGGTATGAAGTAAATTTGTTGTGAAGGTCCTCTTAGATGGTGGAAACCTTTAGAAGGAGTTTGAAAATCATCCCTAAATTTCTGTAACAAATATGTCAAGTATTTAGAATAATTAGTAGATGAAAAATATAAAGAAGGAGAATACCTAGAAGGATAGGTAGTATTTATTTTTGGAAGGGTTAACATTACCGTTTTTACTACGGGAGGTGAGGTGATACGACCCGTTTTGAGTTTGTTATTTTCTTAACCTTTTTTATTTTGTTTTTTTGTTTTCATTTTTATTTGATCCTCATCAACTACTTTTGGAGAGAGAGGTTTCAATATAATATTGTTCCCTTGGAAGTTGAAAGAAATTTTATTGGTATGGCCATTATGTAAATCTTTCTATCATATTGCCAAGGCCTTCTCAAAAGCACATGTGTGGCTTCCATTGACACAACATCACATAAAACTTCATCGTTATATTTTCCAAAGGAAAATGTTATGAGGACTTGTTTATTAACCATTATTTCACCCTCTTCACTAAGCCATTTTATTTTATAGGGCTTTGTATGAGAGATAGTGGGTAATCCAAGTTTCTCCACTACTCTTGTAGATGCCACATTTCCACAACTACCCCAATCTATGATCATGAAACATAACTTGTTGTTGATAAGGTAGCGGGTGTGAAAAATATTTTCTCGTTGGGTTTCATCAAAAGGTTTTTGAATTGTTCCCAACATTCACCTTACCACCAATAAGCCACCTTCACAGGGTATCTAACATTCATCTTTACTAGGGGTAGGGGAGTTAGATCTAGAAGATTGATCACTATGTTCACTTACTACTATCCCCCTTTTTACCAACATGATTCTTTTTTCAGGGTAATTTGCAGCTCTGTGTCCAAAACCTAAACATTTAAAACATTTTTTATTTGATGTTTTGGTTGGCGATTTAGGTCTACAAAGAGAAGGATTGTCTTTAGAATGTTGATGTTGTGAGGTGGATGCTCTGGAGAAATTGGAAAGAAAATCTTGATTTTGAAATTTATTTTTGTCCATCCAAGAGGATTCGTAAAGGCCATAATTATGAGTATTTTGAAAGAATATTTCTTTAAAATTTGTGATTCAACCTTGATGGCTAGGTGAACCAATTTTTCCAAAGATGTATACTTATATAATTCTATAACATTTTTAATTTCTCGCTCTAATCCACTCACAAATCTAGCTATCTTTCAATCTTCACTTTCATTCATATTAATATTAGTCAAAGTAACTTTTAAATATTTAAAATATTCATCCACTATTCTAGATCCATGATGAAGCTGTTGAAGCTTGAACTAGAGTTCCTTCCTATAATGAAGAGGAACAAACCACGCACATACAAATCTTTAAAACATTCCAAGAGACCACGACTGCATGGCACAATCCTGAAGCGAACTTACACGTTGGTCCTCATCTACATTGTATACACTAAAAAATTGTTATACCTTAGCTTCTCGTCCTGGATACAAATTTGGGTCACTATCCCATTAAAACATGGTAACTTTACAAAAAAGGATTGTGTTCTTAGGTTGTTGATGGTGATACCTAGCTTTATAATTGTGGTCTCTCCATTTTTCCTCATCTTCTTCTTGGCTTCCATAATGTCTTTGATGCCTTGTGGCTCTTCTAGGCTCCCATCTTTTTTGCTATATTTGCCCCTCTTGTGATTCTTCTAGTATTTGGAGCCTTTCCATCATTTGTCGCATAACTTCTTTTTGAACCAAGCTCCATTTGGTTTCCTCAAGCTCCACCATAAGGTTTTCCCTTTGAAGAGAGAGTGCCTTGGAGGATTCTCTTGATGATAAGTGAGACATAATTGTGTACAAGAAAAAACAAACAATTTGTTCGAAATAACAATTAATTCACCACTCTTGTGTATCACTCGGCTTTTTGAGAAAAAGACGAAATAGGGTTAAGTTCACTCAAAAGGAATGTTCCAAATTCCCAAAGTCCATACTTGAGAGAAAATCTTCAAGTGAAAAAGGTCAAAACTTTTATCACTCACTCGAAAAGGATTCCACACAACTTAATAAAATTTAAAGACAAGCAAGAAAAAATTAAACAAAGAAAGCTAAACCAAAGTTGAATCAAGATGAAGACAAAACTTTAAACAAGACAAACAACAAAAGAACTTTTAAGACTCAAAGAAATTTACTTAGACTTTAACTATGAAGTTTATGTTTTTTAGGAATTGTTAAAGCAAGAAGGATAAAATTATACAATTATGAAAAAATTTGCTACACAAATAGAATCCTATTTTAGCAATTTGAATTGGAAATGTGAATGCACTTAACTCTTCTTTGTTTTTATGGATTCAATTTTCCATATTTTCTTTCATGCATATTTTAATTCACTTTTCAATTTTCGAAAATAATCATGGATGGGGATTCAATTCATATGAACACATTCTATGTTTTGAATTAAATCAACCACTACTCAAACAACTTCTAATTTATTTTTAATTTTTCACAATTAAAAATTAAAATAAGTTGAAGTGAATAAAGCTTCATAGAACACTAAGAACAATTTGCTTTAAGCAAAAATAAATGGCAAATTTAAATGACAAAGGAATTCAAAAGCGGAATTGTAAATGACAAAGAATTTAAAGGTTGAATTGAAATGACAAGGAATGTAAAGGTTGAATTGAAATGACAAGGAATTTAAAGTGCTGGAAAAATAAAGACAGAATTGAAAGGTGATGAAATTTTAAAGCAGAAATTAACTCAGAAAAGTTTAAGCAGGAAGTAGCCATGCTCTGAATACCACATGATGTGAGTTGATTGTAGGATTGTCCATTTTAGAGATTTTTAGTTAGTTTATGAGTTTTTATTTAGCAAGATATGGTGAGCCTCAATGAAGATTGCTACTGGACACGAACTTAACCAAGTGGTTAGGTAAGTGTGAAGGTTCTCTTCAAGAGAGCAAAAAGAAAAACACAATATATGATGATGATGAACACAAAATATAAATCAAGATAAGATAAATGGTGGAATTAAAAAGAGAAGAGTGAACAAGAGAAATTAAAAACATTTTGGCAAAACTGAAAGGAAAAGAGAATGAAAGAAGAAGCTTATGGAGTGGAGAATGGAAGTTGAATCACATCACTGGGAGAGAGCTCCAAGATGAGTGAGGGGTGAGTCACCACTTGAAGCAATCTCTGCTCAAGATAATACTTAAAGAGAATCGGAACACACTCAGAAAATCATTCTAACAGAGTTTCTTTACTCAAATTTCAATATGATTTACAAGAGAGGAGACACCTTATTTATAGATATGAGTGCCTTGGAGAGGAAGAGAGGAAGGGTTGGGTATAAATGACTACAAGTTTTTAGAAATTAGGTCAAATGTGAGCAGATGGGGAAGTCTTTTAGAATCTAGGTGAAAGGTGAGCACATGGGTGATCTTCTAGAAACTAAGGTTCCTAGAAGCCTAAGCTAGTTTATTCTTCTTCTAATTGGGCCAGTGTGAGCCTAATTGATTACAAATTAAACTTGTCTTAAAAAGACTAGAAGGAAAAATAATTGATACTCTGGCCCATGTTTGGGTCTTCTTCTGTTGAGGCTTCTCTGAGAGCTGGTGGGGCCTTGTCTTTTATTCTGAGATGTCTGACCTAGGTGTAAAGTGTCTTTTGTGTCGTTGGTCATCTGCTTGTCAAGTTGGGTTGTATCATGCCCCCCAGGTTGGAAATAATTCAACCTCAAATTTATAACTCCTATATCACCTGAGTTCATAACTTGGTAGTAGATAGTTAGTGAGTTTCAAAATCACAAAACTCCATTCTGTCTTTATGTTTTGTTCATTTTCATTGTCTTTTTTAGGTTTCTTCCTTGCTGCTAGGATGTTGTGCATTTGTTTTGGATTAGAAAATTATTCTGACCTAAATAAGTGATCAAATAATTTAAAATTTAATATTTGAGAGCCTCAAAATGTCATTGATCTTGTGTTAAAAATATGCATCCAAATTTTAAGTAGAAAAAATGAAAACTCTTAAAAACCTTGATGTTGAGTGTTGAAGAATTTTAAGCGAAGCTCCATATTGCTCTCAGATTTTGATTTGTTGCAATTAGTTCAATACATATTTTGATTTCAAATATTTGCAACTGTATTCCTTATTGTGTTAAGCAATTGTGGTTAACATTTTTAAACAAAACTATATCTAAAAAATTTTTGGAATCAACATTGCAAGAACGTAAAATTAGTTGGAAAATTTGAGCGAGTTAATAGAATTATCTCTCAGGCCGTGCGTATTTTAAACTGAAAATTTGTGAGCATATTGCTTATTGTGTTAGATGATTATGGTTAAAATTTGAGCACAAAATTCGATGTAGAACAATTGGTTGACAAAGAGTTTCCAAGAAGGAGCTAAACGATTGGTTGACAAAGAACACAAAGCATTGACCAAAAGTTTCAAGATTTTAATCACATTTAGCATTGGCTTACATGTCACGGAACATTTGAGTTTCTAGGTTACTTTGCATTTGTTTTCAAGCCTTATAAGTGTTTGTAAAAATTCCTCTAAGATAATTCCACTGACTATAATAGTAACTCGTTTTAGACTAGAAGTGTTTCAATTGGCTCTCGGTGTTAATTGCACTCCTACTTAAGGTCGTCTAGTTTAGTTTTCACTTTCATTTACTTTGCTTTTACTCTTTTATTTGTTTCATTTCTTTAATTATTTTATAAGTCTTTGTGGTATTAGGAGAGTCTTCTTTCTTCTTTAGTAAATAATAGACATTCCTTTGGTTTATTAGGTTTCCATTTGCATTACACACAAACACTAGTAGGTTTTAAAAAAATTGGAAATTATTTGAGGGAACATTTGTAAGTACTATTTAGGGTAAAATCTGACTAGGAAAGACTTGGTATTTAAACAGTCCTAGTTACTCACTTCTTTTTCCCGGGAGTGAACTTCGGAGATAGTCTTACCTTTGAACCTTTGATTAATTTCAACCAAAAAAAGAAAAACAAAATTATGAAAACCTTTTGAAATTTTTTCAATGAGTCATCATTCTCATCATTCCTCAATTTTGCATGGTAGGACAAGGGATGTGTAGTAATAAAAAGGGGTGTGTAGTAATCCCTGTTATACTAATCAACCACCCCCTAAACATCATCATAAGCCTATTAATCATCCTCATTCTACAGAGCCTAAAATAGACCTCCATTCTTGATGGAGGACCATCCTCACTTATTAAGCCATACACTTTTGCTAAGAGAAGAAGATGAACCGGAGAAATATACCAAATAAATCTCTGTTCTTGGCGTGTACAAATTGTAAAAAAGTAGAATAATCTTTTCTTTATGCCTTGTATTTCTAAGCCATTTCTAGAGTAGGATAAAAATAATTCAAAGCCATTTCGGTGCAACTCTCTTTAGTCTCTTCCATTGCCAACAATATCCTTCCAAACACAAGAACGCATTGCATCATGTGGATAAGAGTAAGAAAGTTCTAAGGAACTCATAATCCAGATAAAAAAATCTCATTTTTTTTTCTGTTTCAGCTTGTGTTCTTGTGTTATTCTTCAATGTTTTAGGGTTTTTCTCCCATTGTTCTAAAATTCTACCATTTATTTGAGTTTCCACCGTTTAAGCATCAAATCCACTTTTTATTTTTCAGTTTGCACCATTTATTGTTGTTGTTCTTCATGTTCTTTACGCTTTCCTTCACTTTAAATGGTTAATTTTCAGCTTTAGGTGTTGTTTCACCATTTAATCTTCCATATAAACAATTCCATAATCCTTCTACTGTGCCACCTCATTGCTTTGTTGTCTTTGTTAATTGTTCTTTGCTATTTATTGTGTAAATCTGTTGTTTTTTTTTTGCTTAATTCTTACTTTTAATTGATCAAAGTGTGCAATTAGATGTTCAAACGACAAGAAAAAAAGTTTTAACGAAGATTATGTAGCGGAGGTTGATATAACCTTAGGAATTGATTTAATTAATGGAGGTTTTCTTAACTTTCGTTAAGTTCCAAAGGTTATTAAAAAACCTAAGCAAAACAACGGAGATTGTTTTAACCTTCGTTAAATTTGAAAGGTTTATTTTAAAACCTCGGCAAAGTAACATAGGTTTTTTAAACATAAGTTAAATTCCAAAAGTTTATTCTAAAACCTCAGCAAAATAACAGAGATTTTTTTAACCTTCGTTAAATTCCAAAGGTTTATTCTAAAACCTTAGTAAAATAATGGAGATTTTTTTAACCTTTGTTAAATTCCAAAGATTTATTGTAGAACCTCAATAAAAGACTCCAGATTTTCCAAACTTCAATAAATAAATAAAATTAAATCTATATGTAAATAAATAATTAAAACTACATAGTTTTAATATATTTTTGTATATTTTATAACTAAATTCTCTAAAATTTTGAAAGTGTAACTTTACCTTACAAATAAGTTTTCTAAAGTTTCAAAAATTTATCTTAAAAACTCATCAAAATAACCTTGGATAATAACTATATCAACAATTAATCTTGGATAATAAGTATTTCAACAGTATTTTGCATATTCTTTTATGATTGATGGTAGTTGGTTTATATAGTTCCAAGTTTTTTTTGTTTGTTATGAGCTCATAGTTCAAAAAACTTGATTTATTTTGTTTTAACTTTTGATGTATGTATATTTTATGCGAAATTTTAGTTTTAGTTACAATTGTTAATATTTAATTCCTATAATTTTGAAATATTTTGAATTAAGGCTTTTATTTTAAAATACATATAATAATTAGTGAAAAGTGACAAAGTTAAATTCTCCTCACAATATGTTCTTGCAATCTTTAGTCAAACACACATGGCTTTGAAGCCCACATTTGATAGATAATGCAATTATTTAAGATATATAAAACAATGATAAACATCAGTTATTGTCGAGTTAGGTAACATTGGCTTGTGAGCCAAGTTGGGGCAGTAAGCTGATGGAAAAAGAAATATTGGAGTAAGAAGAAAATAGTTCCTTATTTAGTGTTTCTTCTCCTTAGATATAATAGGAATAAGTGTGGCTAAATTGTGATTCCCTGTTAGGGTTTAGAGTTTACTGAGGTTCTTAAACCCATTGTATTTTACAAAGGCTTTTAAACCCATGTTATTTAAGGGAGGTTTTGAAACCCATGGTATTTTACGGAGGTTCTTAAACCCATGGTATTTAACAGGGGTTCTTAAGGGCTTTTCTTGAGGTTAAAAAAAATCCTGAGGAACACATTCGCAGGATGGTTTAGCGGGGGAAACTACAACCCTGGGTAAATGACTTAATAGAGGTTTTAACCCTGAATAATATAAAAATAAATCCCCATTAAAATCATTTTTTCTTGTAATGTCAATTTCATTTAAATCTTTGCGTGTAATGTCTAACGTTATATGAGAGCTTTGATATTTTGATATAATTCAGTTAAAAAAGCACGTCCAAATACAAAATAAAAAAAATTATAAACCATAAAAGCTAAAACATTCAGTGTGCATCAAAAACAACTTTCCAATGTAGTTTTCTCTTGGTCTGGAGTTCACTGCGCCTTATTCCTTTGCTTTTTTGTTCTGAAATTTTTACCACACCTTGATTAATGTGTTTTGTTTTTGTGATTAAAATTTTAGCATCAAATTCATTCTAGAAAATGTGAAATTAAGTTTTGAATCATTATTTTCAGCGCTAAAAAAATGGTTCAATTTTGGTGACCTAACACCTTGTTGTGTGTCAAACTGTTTTATTTGTTTCTCCCTGAAAACACATTCGTTTGACCTGAAATTTGTTTCTCCTTGAAAATACATTCTTTTGTCAAATTTTGTATTGAGCTTTTAGCATAAAAGTTTCATCAATAGATTCTCTCTGTAAAAGTTTTCAAAAATTTTGGATTGTGTCAGTGCCATTTTACTCTAGTTTCTTCTTTTGTTGATCTATTCTAAACCTAATTATAGGTTCCTTTTGTTTATGCTAGTATTTTATTTTAGCATTAACTATTTTTTTCATTTTTTGGCTTTGCATTGTTGTCTCTTTAAATTCCTTTTGAGTTTAGCTTTACAAATTTAGCTTTTTTTACTTTTATTTTCTTGGCCTCTATCTTGGTCAAAGGCGTTGGTGTATCATCTTTTGCTGTTGAAGAAGAGAACTTTTTAGTTACTTGTTTGGAGTGTTACCACTTTGGTTTTAAGAAGATTTATCAAAGAAGAGGAACATACACAAGAGAATTAAGAAAGAACTTCATTGATTGTCCATACAAAGAAAGCTTTCTTCCCCAAAGCATTTCATCAAGAGTGTTGCATATTTTCTTTTATTTTTTGTATCACAGTATTTGTGTAATATTTTCTTTGTATAATTTATTACTTTTGAGGTGTTTCGGAAAATTCTCCAAAAGCAATCCCAATAGATGTAATAGTAAATGTGCACTATAGTGGAAGTGTGTGAGTGGACTCTCAGTGTTAACTGCTCTTTCACTGTAGGATTCGTCTAATTGTATTTTTAACTTGCATTTTCTTTCTTGATTTACTTTCTTCTTTTATTTTCTTGCTTTTACGACTCTGTGATATTTAGGATTTTTATTTTCTCTGTAATAGTAGACCTTTCTATTGTCTTAGATTCAAAATTTGTTTTGATGTTCTTTGAGGAAACTTTTGTGAGAGCTATCTAGGTAACCTTTGTCTAGGAAAGTATTGGTACTTAAGTAGTCCATTGTGACCCACCTCACTTTCTTGGGAGTGAACTTCGAGAACACTCATTCTAGAATCCTTGATTGACTTCACCAAAATTAAAAATAATTTTGGAAACTCTTCATCACTCTAATTGAATTAAAATCATTTATGAAAATATTTATTTTTTACTAATTCAAAAATGGGTGATCATAGCATACACACTTGTTTTTTCACAAGAAACCAAGAGATACAACATATGTGATCAAAGCTTTGAAGAATCCAAATCCTAGCGTTTGATGGAAGGTTGGAGTTGCTTGGAGTTGCTGATGTGTTTTAGAGTAGGATCTGGGGTAGTTTATCTTTGTAATCCACTATTTGTTGAATCTAAAGCTTAAGTGTTTTCAAACCTGTACCGTCCCGTACCCGGGCATTGACAAAGTCAAGGTCAAAGTCAGCGTCAAGGTCAAAGTCAACATAAGGCATCGCCTAGGTGAAGCGACGCCAAGTGCAAGCATCACCAAGGCGAGGCGTCGCCAAGAGGAAGCGTCGCCCAGATAAGACGTTGCCTAGAGAAGGCGTCGCCAAGGTAGGGCGTCGCCAAGTGGAGAGCAATCTGACTCGCGAAGTGCCCATGTCACCCCAGAGAGGCCCTTGGGATAGATACGACTCATGAGGAGGGTCACGCCAGGGTAGCCAGGTGCAGGGTACGAGAGGAAGGTAGATACGCTCTCAAAGCGAGTGACTAGATGTTTGGGGGCATGAGCTGGCACCCAAAAAGTCACCCCTTACGCCAGATGCACTCCAAGGAAGGAGGACTCACACGACGAAATACCCCTAAGTTGGGTCGCGGTGCTGTGAGGCCCTCCACGTGTAATAGTAGCCAAGTCATAACAGAAATATCAATTTGTCAGGTATAAGGTAATTAAAGCTATTTAAATTAAAGTTTACGTTTCGAGCGTTTAAGGTACTTTAAATGCTTCGAGCGGTTTAAACGTCTTAAAGGCGCTGAACGTTTCACAAC
>Ga0123342_1004453_pt1 | contig 21363 bp, 22 predicted proteins | sample Turbeawhitnodule_FD_89960 | JGI IMG/M metagenome (GOLD analysis project Ga0123342, IMG submission 89960) | Root nodule microbial communities of legume samples collected from Mexico - Turtle bean Mexico white nodule | ecosystem: Host-associated > Plants > Roots > Nodule | place: Mexico: Nepantla...
CGTCGAGACGCGCGCGTATCCAATCAGCCTCTGCGGCGGGGGGAGGGGATTGGAGGTTGCAGCTCTCGCCATGGAATCTCGCGGTCTTTTGGAGGCGTTTTGTACAAATAAAGAATGTATCAGCAAACGTTCCTTTGCAAGCGTGTTTTATGAGTGAAATACGAGTCTGTAGAGCGCAATTTACGACCCGTCCCTGGCTCTGGCCATCTATCGAGGCGAACGCGCGCCAGCGGCGTTCTGAGGCGGAAATGCCGGAAAATAAGGCCTCGGAAGGCGTGAGCTTGGCCAAATTCGACTGAAATCGCCGGAAATATGGGGAATCCGCTCAATATGGACCGCCGACATCGCTGATTTGCGACTCCAGATCAACTACCATCGATAAACGCTGGTTATCGATGGTTAGACGGCCAAACCACAAAACCATGTAGTGGCTTTTAGCTCCCAATTTCACTTGAAGCCCTAAGCTGAATATTCGGTGCGCGAATTTGACCTTACGGCTTCACTCGGAGCAGGGGAGGCGCGTTCACAGTCCGCTCGCCTTGGTGAGATTCACCCGAAATCTATCGCGACGCCGCTGATACCTGCGGGTCATTTCAGCGCTGGCATGGCCGAGCTGTTTCTGGACGTAGCGCTCGTCGACCTCGGCCGAGGAGGCAAGACCGGCGCGCAGCGAATGACCCGAGAACTTGAGAGCGCGCTCGCCTTCGCTGAGGTCACCGCGAACACCGGCGGCAAGCGCCGCAGACTTGACGAGGCGAGCGACCTCCTTGTCGTTGAGACGATCTGGCCCAACGTCCTTGCCTTTGCCGGTGACCCGGCGGAAGAGGGGGCCTTTGGCCAACTTTGCGAAGCGGATCCAGGTTTCGACGGCGACGACCGGGCAGGTCGCATCGGAGGAGCCCCGGCCGACTTCGACCTCGCGCCAGCCGGTCTTGCCGCGCAACGTCACCAGCATGCCCTTTTCGACGATCTCTATCCAGCCGCGCCCGTCTTCTGTCTGATCACGACCGAGGTCGAGGCCGACGATTTCCGAGCGGCGCAGGCCACCGGCAAAGCCGGTCAGCAGCATCGCCCGATCGCGCAAGCCGCGCAGGGTTCCCCTATCCAACCTCTCCAGCATGGCGATGAGCTCTTCCGGCAGAATGGCTTCCTTCTGCCGGGGAGGGGAGGCGTGGGTGTTGCGGATGCCGGCCATCACAGTGGCTATGGCGCGGTCCTTGCGGTCGAGCGGCGTTCCGCGTTGCGAACAATTCCAGCCAATGGCGGACAGCCGCCGCTCGATGGTCGAGACGGAGTTGGCCTTCATGCCGCGCTCGGCGGTTCCGGAGGCGCAGGCGGTGATGTAGAGGCCGACGACCTGTGGATCCGGGGGGAGGGGAGCCAGGTTGGACCGCCGGCACCACGCGGAGAAGTGCTTCCAGTCGGCGGCGTAGGCTTTGCGCGTGTTGGCGGAACTGGCGGCATCGACATAGCCGCGGGCACGATCCGCAAGGCTTGTGAGATTGGACGGCGTTTGATCGTCGCCGACAGGAGAGGGGAGGGAGATGTCGTGCGACACCTCCGGCGCGGGAACATCACACCCAGAAGCCGTGCTGAGAGACGGCGCCGAGGTCTCCCCAACGTGAATTTCGGCGTTTTGCTCGATGAATTGGGCCATTCTCTATATAAAGAGCATAACGTCCGATAATGCAATCTTATCGGACATATTATGTTGTCGACGGGGCGTGCGGTTTAATGTGATATCACTGGCATAAACTGCACACATGATCTATGCTCCTCAGGATGGATTCGCTCGCGCCCGCCACGGAACCACTCGCGGTCTGGTCGCCCCGCCTGCCAGGCTGGACGCGGCCGCGTACCCACGACATCACCGAATCCGACGCGGCCTTCGCCGCCGGTATCGCCTTGAAATCTTTAGATGATCTGATTCGCGTCGAGCCGCCGTGGCTCGGCTGCTGGCGCGACCGTCTCGGCCTGAAGTCGGCGGCCGTCGCCGCCAAAATGGTCGGCCGCGCCGAGGAAGAAAACGCCATCCGGGACGCCGTTTTGCTGACGGCTGCGGGCGACGATCCAGGACCGGCCGGAAAGCTGTTTCTGGCCACACGCATGCTGGCGCGCCCATCCGGGAGAACCAGCACAGGGTTCGTTAAGGAGCTGGCCGCGCTGTTAGGTGTCCGTTGGGACGATGGCTTCGCCGCGATCCCGGACCGGATCGATTCCGCCATCCAGTCCGGGCGAGCAACACCCTTCGCGGTGGCGGACCTGATCACAGCCATCTCTGCGGCTCGCCCAGACGCCGAGGCGCTGGCTCTTGGGCTGGCCGACGTCGTCTTGGCGCAAAAACTTAAGTGGCCGAAACCCGTGCCGCTGCTGCTGCCCCAACGGTTTGGGCCTGCCTTCCGGACGATCGGCGGGCGAGGACGTGTTCGGCCGGGCGAGCCGGCTTATCCAAAAGCGGCCTGCCTGGCGCTGGTCGATGGCGTCGACGCCGCACTGCGCTCCGCCATCGAGGTTAACCGTCGGGCATCGAGTTTGCTTGCTGTGGCGCCGAAACTGCGGACCAAAGGTGCTGAGCCGGTGGTCCGCAAACTGCTGAGCGAAGATGCCGTGCCCGCGTCGGCGCCGGGCAGCAACCTTTCGCGCTGGGCGGCAACGCGGCTATTCGAGCGGCTCGAGAGTTTTGACGCCGTTCGCGAGCTCTCTGGCAGATCATTGTTCCGGATTTATGGGCTGTAACCATGGCTGGATCCAGCGCACCAAAAGCGAGCCGGCGTCAGACAAGAGAGCAACAGGACGTCCTGTTCGATCGGGAGCTGGAGGATTTGCCGTCGGAGATGCGCTGGCGCGAATGGATGCTGCGCGTCGAGGCGGTGATCTTCGCTTCGGCGGACCCGGTCGACCGCGAAACACTGGCGCGGGTGGTCGGCAAGGATTGCAGCATCGATTTGCTGATCGACGATCTGATCGAGGAACTCCGTGACCGGCCTTATGAACTGGTGTCAGTCGCCGGCGGCTGGCAGCATCGAACCCGACCGCGGTTCGCCGAGACGATCCGCGCTTCGTTGGCGCCAACGCGGGGAGGGGCGGCGGCGCTGTCGGAATTCGAGGCGATGGTGCTGATGGCGGTGGGATATTTTCAGCCGGTGACGCGGGGAGAGCTGGGCAAGATCTTCGGCAAGGAAGTGGGCCGCGATACGATCGCGGCGCTACGTGGCGCCGGCTTCCTCGCCTCCGGGCCGCGCAGCCCGACGCCAGGCGCACCATATACCTATGTGACCACCCAGCATTTTCTCTCAGCCTTCGGCATGGAGACACTGCGCGACCTGCCGAACCTCGAAGCGCTCGAGGATGCCGGCCTGCTGAGTAGACATGCCGTGCAAGAAGAGCGCGCCACTTCACAAGGCGGCGATGCCGACGAGGATGAGGAATCGTCCTCTATCGAGTGAAGGGTGTTGGCTCCGAACGCTTTGCCATAAGCATCGGATTGACGACCATCGCCGTCAAGGACGGCGCCGTGTCGTCGTTGGACGTGAAGCAAGACCCTGAGTTCTTCAAACTGGCGATTCCGGAAGATTTCAAGGTTGAAAATCTACCACTCTGGCAACTGATCATTTTACCCAATGAGAACTACGGTCGTAAGCTGGCGGAAGACGCAGTAGCAAGCCTATCAAGCAAGCGCAGTCACCTGGAGTTTACGGCACGGACCTGTCCAGACGTATAGGCCCGAATTTACGAAGAGTAAGAAAAATGACGAAACCTCCGATTTCCGAGTTCGAAGCCGCGGCAATGACCGCAATGTCGCCGTCTCGTTCACCGGGGTGCGCGGTATCGGGACAGCACCGGCAGGTTCCTGGAGGATTTTAAGGGTCATATCGACAGGCGAGGTCTTCGAAATCGGGACCTAAGCAAGATGATCGCCGATCCCTTCGTCATGATCAATATTCCGGGGATCGACTCGACTACCGGTGTCGGGCTCGCACGAACTGAGGGATTAGCTGCCAAACCACACCTGCCCTGGCAAGCGGCGATCGTGACAAAGTGGCACGGTAGCCATAGCTGGGGATGCTTGTGCCGATCCTTAGACCACCATGAATGCCCAAACATTTTACATTGCTCGACAAGAAAAGGTGCGCCAGGAGCCCTAGGCTATTGTCATAAAGTTGTATTTGTGCGCAGGATACTATCGTATTTCGTCTATAAATGACATTTTCACTTCGGTTATTGCAAAAAGTAATTAACGGTCATGGGTATTGCGGCTGAGGCACCCGCACGCATTTTCGAAGTGCCAATTTATAGCTTGGGGGACTCTTAAGCTGGGAGGGAGGGAATGGCAGAAAGTAAGAAACTACAAGCGGTCACCACACAATCCGGCGCCGTCATCTTCGTCGCGGTACGGGACACTGAAATCAAGCACAAATCGGGTGGCCATTCCACTGGACCTGCCAGCGATTTGCCCGCTGGAGCGGAAGCCGTCGGTGCCAAGGAGAAGCTGGCAGACACCTTGTCGGCGATCGGCTCGCTGATCGATGCAGCGGCGGAAATCGTCGAGAAGGCAATCGCCCGTCATGCGCCATCGGAAATCGGTCTCGAACTGAACGTCGGATTTTCCGGCGGGGTCAACCCGATACCGTTCCTCGTGAATGCCGAGGGCGAGGCAGCGATCAAGATCACCGCTACCTGGAGCAAGGCGGACAAGTGAACGTCGCGGAGCGCTCGGTCGTCAGGATTTCGTTGATACGCGATGACACGCCGGTCTTTCGCGGAACAGGTTTTCTCATTTCTCCAAACCACATTCTCACGTGCCACCATGTCATCGAGCATTTTCACGCCGAAGAGGAAAAAGGAGGTCGGTGGTGGTTGAACGGCATCCCCTTCGGGAGCGGGGGGCGCCGTGTCCTCAAAGTTCGTTCAGAACCACGGCGGGACGTCGCGGTCCTTGAATTCGACGTGACCGACACCGAGATCGGCCCAGATCTGGTACTTCGCCCGACGGCGACGTTTCCTTCACGGACCGCACCGGAAAATATCAACCTCATCGGCTTCGAAAATCTCATGAACGATCCAGTGTGTCGGCCCGTGCCGAAGATCGGGTACGACGGCGGATCGATGACCCGGATATTGCAGACCTCTGTCGCTTCGGGAATGAGCGGCGGTCCTGCGATTCTGGACGGTGAGGTGTGGGGCATGATTCGAGCTCGCCATGTCGACAACGGTGCCTGCTACGTTATCCCTATACAGCGAATCATGGACTTTTTGAGAGAGATCCCTGGATGGACTGAATCAGCCAATGTCGTCGCCAGTAACCTTCAGCTAAAGCCGGATATCGAAACGGTCGTCGATAGCCTGTGGCCACCTTTGTTCAGGAAGATCCGCTTGGCCTCGGATGGCGACTTCCAGTCGATGGAGTCTTTCTTCAAGCACGTGCTGCGCAAAAGAAGCGACGGCGCGAGAGGCGAGCTCGACCTGCAGACCATCGTTGGCAGACTTAGCACGCCCACAGCCTTTACACTGGTTCGGCTATGGGGAGCGCATGGTGCGGGCAAGTCGACTACCATTCAATCGTTGAGCGCGTTTCTGCGCAGTGCGGCCGCGGAAAATGATCATGCTCCTATCCCGATCTGCATCGATGCCGAAAAATACCTACGCGTGCCTCCGGGCTCGGCGTCGGGCTCGCGCACAAGCCGGCGGCGCCGGCAAAGGAGCGAACGCCATCTCGTCAACGAAATCATCAGAGACGATTTCGCAGCGCTGAAGGCGGCCATCGACGCGACGAAGGATCGCAACTTTGTTCTTCTCCTGGATGGCCTCGCCGCCGACAACATCTATTCGGAGGAAACCTTCAAACGAGCCGTCGACCTCGCAGATCCCGAGAGATTCACGGGGATCGCGATCGCTATGTCGGACAGTTGGGAGAGGAAACTCGACGAAGCCTTGGACAATTTCTGGTCGCAGCCGGACATACAAGATATCGAACTGACGGCGATCTCGCTCGCCGATCCTGTCATCGAGGAATATCTCTACGACTTCGTCGCGCTTTTCGATCAGCTTCGGGGGATTGCTTCAGACCACAAAGATATCGCCGATCGCAGGAGAAAGTTTTTCGAGAGGCTTCACCATTTCCGTCTTCACGACATCGACGTCCATGTTGCCTCGGTAATCTTTTCCAAGCTCGACGATCATGCCTATACGAACATCAAAAATCTGACCGATTTTCTCGAGGCCTATGCTTGCGAACGCCTGAGCGAAGCGGGTGACAGAGGCTCGAGAGCGCTTCTCAATTCGGCCGCAGAGCTCGCAATGCAAATCACCTGTGCATCGCAGTCCGAATCGCCGGTGTTGAAAGTCCGGGCCACCGATGCAAACCTGACAGCTTGGTCCTTCATCCGAGAACACTCCAACAACCGCGATTTCCTGACGGCTTGGCATATTGTTCGTCTTTTGCAAGACGCAAGCGACAATGAAAACGTGCGCAAACAGATCGTCGACGAAAGCGTGCTTGCTTTCGACTTCACCGAAACGGTCAATCAGTTCGTAAAGAAGATCATCAACGCAGACGCAGAGATACTCGATCAGGTTTTCGCCACGGTGAGGCTCCTGCACGAACACGTCGATGCGACGACAAAAAGCTTCTTTTTCTACGTCCTGGGCCGGTTCGAGAAGCAGGGCCCCGCGAAGCTTGCCGCTGAGTTCCTGACGGCACAAAAGCTCGACCTTGAGGAGCGACTCGAGGACACTGACGATAGCCAAACGCGGCTGGAAATCCTCGTGCTGCTGCGAACGACTTTCATCAGCTTGAGCTATTTGCGTCAGGAGGGGGTTGCGGACGACTACATCGCTCACCTGTTGACCTACCAGGAAGCGGCGGTGATCAACCGGGCATTTCATCGCATTTACTACGGCGACAATCTTGCTGGAAGGCAGGCCGGTCTGGCTCGATATGCGGACGACCGCGGCGACTGGAAGAACAGTCGGGAAGCACTGTTCTCGCGAATTAGCAAGCATCTCTCCGCCGTCAACGCAGGGCGCGCCGGGGGAAACAACATACTTTTCGAGATCAACCTCTTCACCCTGATCTCATTCACGCAACATGGATTTGTTCAGTCGACCATTGATGAGCGGGTGCTCGCGGACGTTCGCAAGCTCGTCGCTCCCTGTCTGATCCAGGTCAAGAACGAGGATCTGGCTGCCTACCTGGAAAGCTGCGAGGTCGATTTCAGCCGTGGCGAGGCAAACCGCTGGATGTTCCTCGTCGATCTCTATCGGTTGAAGCAGACGCTCCGGCAGGGATGGGTTGACCGGAAAATCGGCGAGGCCAATCCCCGCAGGGTGGAATCGATCTCTGAGCACAGCCATCTCGCCTATCTGATGGCGCACTTCCTCCTTCCTCCCGAACTGCCCTCGCTTCAACACTACGACAAGAGTGTCGTCCTCAAGATGCTGCTCGTTCATGATCTCGCGGAAGCCTATATCGGCGACCACGTCGTCGGACGGCTGACGCCGAGTGAGCGACAAGAGTATCTGGCCAAGGAAACCAGCGTGATGCACTACATCCGCATGAAGGACACCTATATCGGTGTGTATGATGCGGCGGATGCGTTTAACTACTGGTATGAATTCGAAAATCATCGGACCGGCGAATCCGAGCATATCAACGCGCGCATCGCAAAGGACTTCGATCGCTTCGAAAACTATGTGCAGCTTGCCATATACCGTCCAAGACTTGATCCGCTCGAATACGAGAGTTTCGAGGCGGGCCTGCGGGGCTCATTCGAGACAGACGTGGTGCGCGACATGGCTAGGGATTTCGCGGAGTGGGTCAAGCGGCAAGGGGATCGCATCCATCAACGGCTCAATACCTTCGTACCGAGCTTTGCGTCATCCCTCTAGATCGCGCGGCCTTTTGAAGTGCCGATCAGTTGTGGTCCGGCATGACGCTCTCGATCATCGCATCAATGCGCTTAATGTGAACAATCCCCTGCCGAATGACCTGCCCGTATTCGTAGAGAACGGCGCGCAGAGCGTTCACTAGGGTCCAGACCCAATAACTGGCTTCCCGAATCGGTATAACGGTCATTCATACCAATCGGCATTGGTCAGAACCGATGTGCCAGTCCCGCATTCCGATTGACATGATCTTCCAGGGTTGGTCGATGAGCTTGTTCCAAGCGGCGCAGCAGTGATCGACGATGTCGTCGTAGGATGTGAAGACCCGGTTTGACAGCCAGTTGTCGCGCAGGAACTGCCAGACATTTTCGACGGGTTCAGTTCGGGGGAGCGCGGCGGCAGGAACAGCAAGGTGATGTTGTCCGGCACGATCAGCTTGGCCGATGAATGCCAACCCGCCAGATCGAGGATCAGGACCGCGTGCGCACCGGGATCGACCTCGCCACTGATTGCCATAAGGTGCGCGTTCATGGCCTGCGTGTCGCACCAGGGCATGACAATGCCTGCACCCTTACCTTTTTTCGGGCAGATCGCGCCGAATATGTAGGTTCATAGCGTTCGCTGATCGTGGGGGGCCGATGGACGTGTTCCCCGTTGCGCCCATCGCCGCGTCATCTTGTTCTTTTGCCCGATGCGGGCTTCATCTTGCCACCACAACTCTATTTCTGTGCCGGGAGCGAGGGTCTTGCTGATCGCGCGGATCTCTTCCGGAAAACTTTTGCCAATTCGTTCTGGGCATAGTGGCGCGGACGGGCAGACAGCTTGGCAAAGCCCATCGCCTTCAACTCGCGGCCGACCGTGCTTTCATCCAGAGATATCCGGTGCTCCTGGAAAATCCAACGCGCCAAATCCTTCAGCCTCCAGCGCACAACGCCATGGATCGCCGGGATCGGCCCCTTCTCCACAAGACGACGAAGCTCCTGGCGCTGGTCGTCGTTGAGTTTCGGACGCTTGCCCGGAGCCTTCACGTCTAAAAGACCTTCAGGGCCTTGCGCGTTAAAGCGCTCGACCCAGTCCCGCACGATCTGCACGGTCACGCCACCAACTCTGGCGGCCGCGCCGCGCGTCGCTCCATCATATATCTGCGCAAGAGCCAGAAGCCGCCGCGTCTGGGCGGGCATCTTTCGACAGCCGCGCCGCCTTGCGCAGCTCATCGCCAGCGTAATCCGCCCGAAGCCGAAGTGCTGATCCCATGCCAAACCTCCTGTTTGCACCGTGGATTCAAATTCATCGCGCTTTGTGAACCCTCAAGAGTCAGCAGAAATGCCGATTGGTATCAGTGTCTCTGTTTTGGAGGCAACAATATGACTGATTTCTTTTGGTTTTCGGATGCGCAATGGGCTCGGATCGCGCCGCTTCTGCCCACGGAATGAAGCGCGTTGATGACCGTCGCGTGCTGAGCGGGATCGTTCATGCCCTGCGATCCGGTGGCCGTTGGGCCGATTGCGCCGATGTCTACGGACCGAAGAAGACGCTCTACAACCGGTTCGTCCGCTGGTCAGAGCGCGGCATATGGGAAGGCATTTTCAGCGCACTTGCCGGGTCCGAAGAGCAGTGTGCGAGCGCTGGCGACATGCCGGCCGCGGAGAATTTAATCGCTGTTAGCCATGGGCCTCTTCTAAGAAGTTGCGCATGCCTGAATCTTAGCTACGAATTCACTACGGCCCTCTGGTCCGATTGGATGGAGTCCAAGACCCGTTGCGGCATTGCTTCCATAGGAATTCTTGGCAAGCCTGGGCGTTGCAGATAACTGGAGTAACGTTGCTGGACGCGTGTCGAAAAAGGCGGAATGAGGCGGCCCACCCGCTTCGTACGCATCTCTGCCCAGCCTTTGTGATGTAATTCCTTCAGCTTGAAGGTAAAAGATTTCGCGTCGCGCATGCCAAAGACGATTGCTTCGTCATCGCGCTCGCTGAACACACCTTTCTCCGGACGCGGAAGCCGGTCTGCCACTTCTTTGTCCGTGAGCTTTTTGCCCTTAAGGCAGTAGAGCGTGATGTCGCCGCCATCTCGGCTTATGCAGTCGCAATCAGGACGAATGTTGATCCAATAAGTGGACCCGTCAGCAAAAACATCTCCGGGTGCGATCGATTCGGCGTCAAGCCTCTCATTTTTGATGAAACGCTCGCCCTCGAGCACGCTTAAAAGCGTGTTTCTATAGTCGTCGGGCTTGGCTTGAATGGCCTCATTTAGCTTCGACATGAAAGGTTCCATATCGATTTTGATTGGAAGCATCCGAGAGATAAGATTCCGACTGATCAAACGGCCCAGCTCGTCGGAAGCCGCTAGGTCATCGTCCTTGAACGTTTTCCAGAGAATAGCCGGCCACATAGGACTTCTGATATAGAAATCGAGAAACAGCTGGTTCTTCGCGGTCTCGTAGTCTTTTTCCCACTGCTTGAGGGCGAGCGCGGAGGGGTTGGTTTTAAGAAAATCCTCCAGTACGCAGAAAACACCTCTGTCGATGACGTCCTGCTTACTCATTACGAAAATGTGCGACTCAGACTCGCTTTTATAAAGCGATGGGTGTTTTTTCAGCTGATCTTTGACTTTCTCGACATTGTCGGCCGTAAAAATGAACACCGGAGCAAGGCGCGTGTCGCGCAGGCTCGAAAGAAACTCGACCTTTGCGATCAGGTCATCGTCGCTGAGGCTGGAAGGAATTGAGACCGTTTCCGCGTACTCTACATCTAAAACCGCTTGTGTTCCTCTCAGATTCCAGTCGAGAATGAAAAAGGATGCGCCAGAATAGTGGGCGATTTGTGCCTTCTCCTGCGGGAGGGCTTTGAGCCCAACGACATGGCCGCCTCCGTCCTGGATGGCTTTCGCGATCACCGAGATCTGCGATTTGTCATCGCCGAACTCGTCATCGATAACGATGGCAATGCCCGCGAACAGTGCTTGAATGCTCATTTCAGTCCTCCTCGACGAAGGAGACAACGAAATTCGCGCCGCCCAGGAGCGTTTGCGATTTCAAGTCCGCCAGTTCAATGGAATAGCCGTGCCGTTCAAGAAGCTGACGAGCGATGTAGAGGCCTAACCCTCGCCCTTCTTCGCCCTTGCCGGTAAAAAAAGGATCGAAGATAAACGGCTTGTCCTCCGAACGGATTCCGGGACCGCTGTCGGCGAAAACCAGCGTGTTGTCGGTGCCGTTGAGCTCAATCTTGATGACGCGAGGCTGAGCTGCGTGCTCCAGCCAGTATAGGGAATTGTCAAAAAGATTGAGAAGCAATTGCAGAACAACAGCGTCCGTCGTCTTCGCAACGAGCGGGTTGCCAACCTCTTCGATCTCCACGGCAATATTATGCCGGGCCAGAGCGCCTTCGAATAGCCGCTGCACCTTGCCTAAGATGTCGACAATGCGAATGTCTTTTCGCCGTTGCTTTGTAGACCGGAAAAGCAGTTGCACGTCCTTCATCTGCGTCTGCACAAAAGACAGGACGCCTCGGAGGCTATCCATATCGCGACGGACAATGTCGAGATCTATTTGGCCCGGTCTCTGCAACTGGCTGACCAGGCTGTCGACCACGGTCAGCGAGCGTGCAAGCGCGACCATGAGGTCATGGGATGCGGTCTCAACCGATAGTCCGACGCCGGCGAGATGTTCGGTTGTTTCCGCACGCTGAACAAGGTATCGGCGCTCAGCCTTATACAATGTACTTGCACTCATCAGCATTTGCTTGACGGCGGGGAGATCGTCAGCGGCCTGTGCAGCCGAGTCGAGGGCCTTTTGGACCTGTTCTCCCTTGAAGACTGCCATGTCCTTCTTCGTCGTGACACGGTCCCGATACTCTGAATACGGCCTGCCTCTGATCCAGGCGAGGACGAGCTTCAGTATCCAGAAGAAATCATCGGTCGCCGGCCCGGTGTCGATTAGACCTTCGCGGCTGGTTTTGTCGCGGAGTTCGGGGTTTTCCTTTTGAGAGATGTTGACGATGCCAATAACTTGATCATTGCTGAGAAAGGCGCTGGCCTTTACCGTTCCACGGTAGACATCGGTCTGTAGCCAATCATCCTCGGCGTCACCATAGGGGAAGACGCGAATACCATCCCGATAAAGGTAGATGCGATTGTCTTTGACAAGCTGACGTTGTTGCTTGTCGAGTTGATATTTTCCAACGGCATCGGAACTGAAGTCAAACACATAGAACGTGAAGCCGAACGATCCACAATGCGTTCCCGTCAGCGCCGGAGCTGAGAAAAGATCCTTGACGCGATCGCGGTAGATTTTGAGACCAGCCAGTTGAGGATCATCGAGGCGAAAGCGATGCTCAAGGCCATCGAGAAGAAATGATAGCGTGCGCGTCGGTTCGTCATAGCGTCCCTGCTCGACCTTAAGTACGGAATTCGTCTTCGCCAAAGCCGTCAGCTCTCTGCGGTAGTCGCCAGCAAAAGGCTGATATTCTTCATCCCTGTGAATGGCGAGTTCGAACCCAGTTGGATCGGGCTGGGACAGAGTCGGTACGCCGTCTGCCACCCCGTCATCCTCGTCCGACAGATAAATCGACTGCAAACGAACCATGTCTTTGAAAATGACTTCGATCTTTGCTTGAGACCAAAGGTCCGCAAGGTGACTGACGATAATACGGGTTCCATGTGGGCTGCGCTGAATGGTTCGTGCACCGAGCTTGAAGGCGCCCTCCTGAATAGTGGTTGGCGGAGTGCGTTCTGTCAGGCGAGCCGTCAGTTGGTCCAAGAAGAGGGGCTCGCCACCCTCCGGGGTAAAGTCCTCGTTGAAGCTCGAGACATCCAAAACAACATCAAGTTCGAAGCTATCCCCCTTCGCTCGAGTTGTGATTTCTACCTTCTTGCCAAGCTTTAACAGCGCAAAACGTCCAATTCCTTTCTCGCCTTGGATAAGGCGGCCTTTATCGGTCGTCGATTTCGTCTTCTTTTTGAGCGCCTTGACCGGCGTGGCGGGATTAACCCAATGGTTTTCGATAATGTCACGCGTCATGCCAACGCCATCGTCCTCAATGATGAGCCGGGATGCATCGGTGATCTGCATGTTGGCTGTGAAGTTCTCGAAGGTTACTTTGACCAAAGAGGCGTCTGCATCATACGCGTTTTTGATTATTTCGCCGAGTGCGACGCGTTCGTTCTTGATGAGCTGGTCGCCCAACATGGTCAAAAGCCGCGCATAGGGTTTGATTTGGAGTGTCTTTGTTGTCATTTGCGCCGGCCAATCAGAATGAGTTCTTCAGCGTACGTTTTCTTGATGTCTTCCTGTCCAGAGAAGCGGCCATCTCCTTTGCGAAAAGGGGTGTGACGCTTATTGGAAATCCGCCTCCTCGCCGCCTTCACCGCCTCGAAACCCGCGTCGAACAACGACTCGGCAAGATGGGCGGCGTTGTCAATCTGAACGCCGTGGTATTCTGTATTTCCTATCACGAACACAGCCATGCCTCCCGGCCGCAGAAATTCGACGCAGCGTCTTGCGACCATCTGCATGTCCAAGAAGTAGTTCGCGACTGCCCGCGCTGCTGGTTCATCATGGTTGTAAAGACTGAAAACCGTTTGAAAGCCAACGCGATTCAGACGGGAAAACTCCTGCCGGAAGTCGCGTTTGTGGTGGGATGATCCCACCGACCCCTTTCTCAGCGAGCGGTAGTCATCGGCGTACCCTAGCCACAATGCAGATAATTGATGGAGATCAGCATATTCGTAGGAAGTGACATATGGTGGGCTTGTGATAATCAAGTCGACCGCTTCATCCGGACCGGCTGTGGTAAGGACGCTTTCGCGACGTATCTCTGGAGGTGCACCGGACGAGCGCCTGAGTTCTTCGAAAGCAGATGCCATAAATTCGCACTGACGCTGAAAAGCGCGCTTAACGTTGCTGGGCCGTTTGTGCTCATCGAAAGCTGGCTTCGTGGAGCGTTGACGCCATTGAGAAGCTGATTTCAGAATCGCCGAAAAGGCGCAGTGCAAGACGGGGCGAAGCTTCGCGCCTTCGGGGGCAACCTTCTCGATCGCGTTGAGCAACCGCATAAGATCGCTTAGCTGGTCGGCACTGTACCAATAAGAAAGCCTCTCCGCCGCCGCAGAAGAGAAGCGCCGTGTTTCTAGCGATGCAGGAAATAACTCAAGTACTCGCATGAGCCCATGCCGTACTTCCGCCGGGTCATGACGAGATCCCTTAACGGACGCAATGAGGGTGGCAACGGGGTTTATATCACAGCCCCAGAATTCGAGCCCGAGCTGAGACGCTTCTTGTGCGACGGTCCCACAGCCACAGAAAACATCGGCCACCCGCCTGACATCTAAGCCGGCCTCGCGAGCATAGGAAAGTGCTTTAGTGGTAATGAAGGCTGGGAACTTTGCCGGATAGGGATGGATTCTGTGGATCTTTGCCTCGACCTCGTCGGGAACGTCCCACGCGCCACTTGCAGGAGCATGAAACAGGCGTTGCTGCGCGGCAGTCTCAGCGTCGGCGACTTCCAGCATTTCGCCACGCATCATTTTGCAACTCCCCCGATCTGCAAAACGCGATTGGCCTGCTTCAGTTTGCAAGCACAGCAAACCATAGGGAGCTTAAAAAACCATTTATACGTGTCAAAAAATTCGCCGATCTGCAATTTCTCCATGCGCCGACAAATTGCACCTATCTCACCCAACCCCCTAGAATACCCCGAAATTTGCTGTTGGAAATCTCTAGCGTGGCCGAAACGCACTGCCTTCCGGTTGAAATGCATGATATCTGCTCGAAGCCGAGTTACTGGCAGTGATTCTCACCGAGATCGGGACGAAAGTGCAATTCAAAACAGTTCATCCATTTCCGGCTCGAATGGCGCCCGATCTCGCGTTACTATCCCTCCAAGACCTTGCGCCCGGGAGCGCTATCCTCGACCCGATGGCCGGGTCGGGAACAGTCCTTCGGCAAGCGCTGTCGCTCGGACATGATGCTACCGGTTTTGATATGGATCCCCTAGCCGTATTGATGGCCAAGGTTTGGACGACGCCTGTCGCGGACGATGCCATTGAAGATGAGCTTCAAACGGTCTTGAACCTTGTGGCCACCGGAACCTCGTTGCCCCTACCTTGGCAACAAGATGAGGAAACACAAGCCTTCATACGATTTTGGTTCTTCGAGCAACAGCGATGCGATCTTGAGCGTCTAGCCTGGGCACTCTGGCATCGACAGCAAGCGGACCTGACATCGTCGCAAGCGGCGGCAATCGACGTCTTGCGCATTGCCCTAAGCCGGATCATTGTCACCAAGGAACAATGCGCCTCATTGGCACGGGATACCTCCCACAGCCGACCTCATAAAGTAAGCGAGACTTCCCAATATGATGTCATGCTCGGTTATCGCCGATCCGTCGAGCAGCTGCGAAAACGCCTGTCTCAGACGCTGCCGCCGCGTGCTGCGCAGGTGAGCCATGGAGACGCCCGCTCGCTTACACTTGCAGATAATTCGATCGACGCCGTAATCACATCTCCTCCATATCTGAATGCGATTGACTACATGCGTGGTCACAAAATGTCTCTGGTCTGGCTCGGCTATACTATCGCTCAGTTGCGCGATATCCGCTCAACAACGATTGGAACAGAGCGGGCACGCGAGGCTGATGGCAGGATGATCGACGTTAGCTCGGTCACCATGGCTATGTGTTCGAGCGACGAAATGGCCGCACGGTCACACAGAATGATTGAGCGATACGCGAGCGATCTGATCGACGCGGTCGGGGAGGTCGCCCGCGTTCTCAAGCCCGGAGGAAGGGCGACTTACGTGGTCGGAAATTCTTGCTTGAAGGGCATCTTCATTCAAAATGCTCAAGGTGTGGCAAAGGCCGGGTCAATCGCTGGCCTCAAGATTGCAAATCTTCACGAGCGTGAACTACCCGCAAACCGCCGTTATCTGCCGGTAACCGCAGCGGGCGCGTTGTCCAGGCGGATGCGGACAGAGACAGTTCTTACGTTCGAAAAGCCCGTTCCTTCCACGACACTGAATTCCCAGTCCGACCATTTCGAACAATGCGGTTCATAGGATGCCCGTGAACAGCTCCAGGGAATGTCTGGGCTGTCGAGATTTTGATGGCTTGTCCCTGAGTACAAGCAGGTCTTTTCGGTCGCTAAAATTCGACGTCCCACTGGCTTGCGTGCTCTGTTTCGCGGAGCACATCGAGCGCTAATGATAATGGCCCGCATATCCGTTAAGCCACGGCGAAGAGGCGTGAAGCAACGCGTTTTGCCTGTCTCCATTGACGGCGGATGGCAACACTCGTCAGAATTGATTATCTGAGTCGGGGCATTGACGCGAACGTGCAAGAGTTCAACATAAGCAACTTCATCGATACGTCTCCCTCTTCAAATCAATATGAGGCGCAGCTCGAACGACTTAAGGCTGCCGGAAAGAGCGTCGAATGCATCGAGATTGCTGTTCGTGGCGCCCTCGACAACTTAACCACAAACACGTCGAGATCGTTTGTGATCTATGGCGAACCGCAGAGCGGAAAGACAGAGATGATGATCTGTCTGACGGCGAAGCTGCTTGATGAGGGGTATCGCTTCATTGTTCATTTGCTAAATGACAGCGTAGACCTTCTCGGACAAAACTTGGGGCGTTTCAAGACATCTGGCCTGGCTCCCGCAGCAAGGAATTTCTCCGAGATTCTTGACCCGAGTGTACCCGTAAAGACCGGAAAGCACGTCATTTTTTGCAAAAAGAACGGCAGCGATCTTCGCAAGCTGATCGACAAAATTGGCAAAGTCGACGGCATTGTTATCATCGACGACGAAGCTGATTATGCATCCCCAAATGCTAAGATAAACTCAGGTTCAAAAACCGTTATCAATGACCTCATCGGGAAGATCCTTGGAAAATCTGGGATTTATGTCGGAGTTACGGCGACACCTGCGAGACTGGACCTGAACAACACTTTCCAGAACGACAGCCATCTTTGGGTCGATTTTCCCGCCCACAGCGCCTATACGGGCCAAGATGTATTCTTTCCCCTCGAGGGCAAACCCTCGTTCTCCCTCAAGCTCCTCCCCAACAGTGGTGACGAACCCCGATTTGCCCGAAGCGCGTTGTTCCGCTTCCTGGTAAACGTGGCGTATCTGAATAAATACGTGAACTCCACTGAAGAAAACTATTCGATGCTCGTTCACACAAGCGGCAACAAGACAGATCACAAATCAGATTGGTCGGTGATGAACGCGGCCCTGAACGCTCTGCAGGATTCCGGTTCGGCAAAATACAGAAAATACGTCCAGGAAATCTGGGACACGATCTCGGAAAAATACAAAGACGCCGATGCAGACGAGCTTACGAAATACATCCTAAGGACTATCAGCCGAAACTCGATTTTGATCATCAACAGCGAGCGCGATTTCACTCTCCGAGGAGCCTCGGCAACCAACCCCACAAGCCTTTTCACAATAATAATTGGCGGCAATATCGTATCGAGAGGCGTGACGCTCGAAAACCTGCTGTCCATGTTCTTTACAAGGGACGTAAAGCACAAAATCCAGCAGGATACCTACATCCAGCGTGCGCGCATGTTTGGCAGCAGAGGTAAATATCTCCGGTTCTTCGAATTGACTATCCCCGATGCTCTCTATGCAGATTGGCATCGTTGCTTCGTTTTTCACCGACTGGCGCTGGACGCAATCCGTCAGAAAATGGGGTCGTTGGTTTGGTTAAATGACGCCAGAATCGCTGCTGTGGCGAGCTCGAGCATTGACAAGTCGACAGTCGATCTGAACCGGGGCGAGATGGCGTTTCAGCTCTTCGACTATGCCGCGGACATTGATCAGCTAGTAAACTCAGGTGTGTCCTCGATCGATCTTATGGAAAAGCTTGCCGAGCGCGTCGGCGAAAATGCCTTTCCCCTCTATCTCAGAAAATATGTCATGCGAATGCTACCAAAGGGATCGGCATCCGTAGCGTTTCATCCGACAAAGTCAGTTTCTGGCTACACTGATGCGGATCAAGATTTGATTGAACGTAAGCGCGGTTTCATCGGCCTTTCTGACCTTCAGAAAAGCAGTTACCCTCATGCGAGGCATCATTTCAAAATTTTCAAAAATGACAAGAACAAGGCGAGGCTGTTCTACAAGTTGGAAGGTTCAATTCAGTTCATAAAGAACGTTCGAAATGATCCCTGAATATCGGTTCTTCCAAGGTGCCGTCCTATGCGAATTGATAGACGCTGCGATCACGCCGGTGAGCGTTCATGAAGTGACAGAAGGCGGGCGGGTAGGCTACTACATTCTCGATGGTGAGATTGGGTTGCAAATAAAACATTCCGCTGCCAGGCTCTCCCCCTGGTCCTTCACCCTCAAAGGCAGCCACCTTTCCCAACTTCTCGAAATGAGAGTGGACCTAAGGCATGTTTTTCTTGTCATTGTTTGCGGAGAGACCGGCATGCTCTCACTCTCTGTCAACGAGGTTTTAGAAATATGCGAGGCGACGAGCGACGACCAATACTGGCTCCGTGTAACGAAGCGACCAGGTGGCATGTTCAGCGTTAACGGCAGCAAGGGGTCCCTTCGCCAGAAAAAGCGCTCCGGTTTGCACGCTATTATCGCGGTATTAAAAAGTCAGGCATAAAGCTAACAAACGATAAGGTTCTCGCTAACCAAGCGGGCCATTGGCGCCCGCTCGAATCTTCAGCGAGATCGACTTACCCCACGTGGGACTCCATCAAGCCAAATGGCGCAAGATCACGGCTACACTCTGTTTTGACAGATGTTTTTCGTATACCTCACGTGTTGTCAGCGGGGTCCGTGGTTGGTTGTCCATGGATTGGCGACCACTAATCAGAAATTAACGTTTGTCGTTTAATTGTCGACCATAAATAGACATTTGGTCGAAGGATACTCTCCATGAAGGAGTTTAAGACGCTCATCATAATTATCTTAATCGCGACATTTCTGTTCATATGTCTAGCATTGGCCACAGGGCTAGGAACGGAAGCGGCCGGCCTTATCTCTGCTACGGGCTGCGCTATTGCTATCGGCACTGCGCGTCACTGGCCCTTCCGAACGGCAAAGGTTGAACGAGAGGAAGAAATCAAGTGAAAATTCTTCTGGTGGACGATGAGCCGGATTTGATCAAGGGATACAGTTTGGCACTTCGCAGAGATGGATACAACGTTGAGGTAGTGGCAACGGCGGACGAAGCAAAAGACTTCATACTGAGCCATTCCACGGTCATCGCTGTACTCGACGTGAATCTTCTACCTTCTACAGTCATTTTGGAGAAGAAGATGGAGCAGGAGCGATCCGGATCGCCAATTTACGTTGAACAGGAGGGTGAAGGTTTTCGGATAGCGGCGTGGATTAAAGTACACTCACCGGCCACCGGCATCGTCATGCTTACCGCGGAGCGCACGGACGTCGCGGATAGGATTCAGGGACTAGACATTGGAGCGGATGACTACATTCAGAAAGGAATGAGTTATGCGGAGTTTTGCTCTAGGATACGAGCGGTTATTCGCCGAATTGCGCCAAAAGCTCCCAATGTTTTCATGCTTGGCAGTTTAACCTTCGATTTCAAAAGCCAGGCTTTGTCTATTGGTGAGGGTGACATTTCGGTCGAGTTGACGGCTGCAGAGGCAAAACTGCTCGAAAAGTTATGTCTTCAGCGAGGAGATACGTTATCTCGATCGGAGCTTTATCAGTGGGTATTCGGAAATATCCCCGAGAAATCTGATCGGGCAATCGACAACCTCGTCTCAAAAATAAGAGCAAAAGTTGAAGTCGATTTAGGAACAGAGCTGCCTATTTCTACGATCTACGGTGCTGGCTACAAATTGCATGCTTGACAGCTGAGCGGCGGGTTGCACTCAAAATGCCCGGTGGCATCCGCGTGAGATCCGAACACCCGCTTATCGCATTGTTCTGTTATTGCGTAGACCTTTTCGGCTGCAACTTTCTCTGAAGCTTGTAGATCGCGAAAACTGAATTTCACAGTAAGCATCCGACGAGGGCCGCGGATTTGCTCCGCGCGCGCGGACGAGAGCTGACTTATGATGATGTTGGGGTAGGTTCAGGCGGCTTCGTGCGAGGCAAGGCTATCTGCCCGGCGCCGTGCCTTCCATTCCCATGGGAGCAATTCATGCAGGCGTGAGGCGGGACAGCACGACCCGTCCCGGCTCGCCAGAATGTGCGAAGAGATCAACAGTGCCTGGCGGTCCGGCTGCACGATTTCGGTTGCCATGCTGGCAAGAGCTATCATCGATCACGTCCCGCCTGTGTTCGGAAGTCAGACCTTCGCTCAGGTAGCGAGCCAGATGCCGAGGTCTATCTGCGGTAACTTTCAGCATATCCGGGACTCGCTGCGCCACATCGCAGATGGCGCTCTTCACACCCATATCCGGGCGCGGGAGACTATACCGACCGCGGTCCAGGTTGATTTCCGGCAGAGTTTCGATGTGCTGCTCGGCGAAGTCGTCCGCCACCTCGAGTGACAGGTTCTGGGATTTCGCGGCATCAGAGCTGCTTCGGGATCCAAATTGCCGAAACTTCGTCGCCGACCGCGATAGCCTTGCCGTTGAGAGCGCAAGCGCCCACAAAGGCACAGATGACCGCATCCAAGCTGTCTTAGAATGCCTTTATCTGCCTGCCCTTCGTATTGGGACCGGGGATGGGGAGCATCTTGGCCGTACCGGCGACAAGGCTGTCGAGGACGGGGACAATCCGGCGCCAGACGTCGATCAGACGGTTGCGGCGCCTCACTGTCAAGCGCGTACGGCGATCTTGGCGCCCGAGGGCGGAGCCTGTTTAACAAAGAATAATTTCCCCTCGACAAGTATGCGGAGGCGAATAATGTCAGCAATCAAAGATGACGCGTCGCGTCGCGGGAGAAGCAAGAAGCGTGGCGCTCATTCCAACAGCTAATGATATTGCGGTGCGAGAGGTGCTTGCGAAATTCGAGGCCGAATTCGCCTCAGTGGCGACGGCAATCGAAAATGGGGAATTCGCCTTATGGGTTGGCTCGGGGATTTCGAGGCTGGCTCCCAATTTAGGGGATCTCATTGAACGTGCCTTTGACTACATCCGCGAGAGAGCAACCGACGCGGCTACTGCTGCCGCCTATTTACCCGCGCTTGAGGAGGCGCTGGCACTCGCAGAGATCGATCCGGCAACGGTGGAGTCGCACTATTCGGAACCGCTTGCGCTTTGGCCACAGCGTAATGCGATCATTAGCCGCTTATGGAACAAATATTCGCGTGTTCTCGACATCCGGGTTGCCTGCAAGGACGCGGACTTTGTCTTATGGGATGCCATTGACATCAGACAGGCTTTCGAGAATCCGGCGCCGCCAGCCGCAGAACACTTATGCATCGCGATTCTGATCCTCGAAGGTGCCGTACAGGCCATCGCTTCGGCCAACTGGGACGGCTTCATCGAAGCGGCGGTCAACCGTCTGAGCAACGGCGTGCCCGGGGTCATCCAGGTGGTGGTCGA
>Ga0123342_1004454_pt1 | contig 21359 bp, 12 predicted proteins | sample Turbeawhitnodule_FD_89960 | JGI IMG/M metagenome (GOLD analysis project Ga0123342, IMG submission 89960) | Root nodule microbial communities of legume samples collected from Mexico - Turtle bean Mexico white nodule | ecosystem: Host-associated > Plants > Roots > Nodule | place: Mexico: Nepantla...
ACTTGGATCATCTTAAGGAGTGAATTAACAAGTTTCAAACAACTAGACAACACACACACCCAGCAGCAAGGTCTTCAAGCTTTCCTCTTGGATTTGGAGACATCAAAGCATCTTGTTCAACAATAACATGTCCTAAAAATTGTATTTCTAACATCCAAAAGTCACATTTTTAAAGTTTAGCATATAATTGTTTTTATCTCAAAATGTTCAGGACAGTTCTAAGATGTTCTACATGTTCTTCCCTTGTGCAAGAATAGATCAAGATATCATCTATGAACACTACCACAAACTTATCAAGGTCTGAAGATTCGATTCATATAATCCATGAAGATAGTTGGAGCATTGGTCACACCAAATGGCATATCCATAAATTCATAGTGACCATACCTTGATCTAAAATTTGGTGATAACTTGAGCATAAATCTATCTTAGAAAAGATAATTGCATCATGTAACAAGTCCATTAGATCGTCAATTCTAAGAAAATGATATGTATACTTGATTGTTAGCTTATTTAATTGTCTATAATTTATGCATAAACGTGATGAACCATCCTTCTTCTTCACTAATAGCACTGAAGATCCTCATGGAGAAACACTAGGTCAAATGAATTGTTTCTCCGATAAGTCTTCTAGTTGTTTCTTCAATTCAACTTACTTTGTTGGTGCCATTCGGTATGGAGTAATTGACATAGGGCATGTTCCAAGAATCAAGTCTATTGCAAACTCTATCTCTCTTTTAGGTGGAAGGCCAGGAATCTCATCAGGAAATACATCCATGAACTCCTGAACTACAAACATATATTTTTGTACTTTATCAGTAACTATAGAACAAGTCAAGAGCACAAAACATTCTGCACTTTCTTATATCTCTCTCTCAAACTGTTGAGCTGAGATAACCTGCATTTATTCTAATTTAGGGAAAAATAACTTCTTCTTACCACAATCTATAAGGATATGATTAGTAGACAACCAATCCTTTCCCAATATAACCTCCAAATCTTTTAGAGGTATACAAATCATGTTGATCTTGTATCTCTGGCCATTTATAATTATTGGACACTCAGCACACATAGAAGAAGTTACTATAATACCTTTTGTTGGTGTAGACCAACTCAATTTCCAATTTCAGACTGACAACTTAAATATCTTAGAAAAATAAAAACATATAAAATAATGGGTTGCCCCCAAAATCAAACAATACAAATAATTGTGTTTCAAGGAGAGAACAAATACCTATAACAAGGCTATCAGACTGTGAAGCTCCAGCTCCACTAATAGCAAAAACTCTACTAGTTGTTCTGGTGTTTTATTATTATTTTGTTGTACTTGTTGCACTCCATCAGAATTTGGAGCTCCCAATTGGACACGACAGTCATTTGTTGCATGACCATACCTTGACATCTATCACATGTCACTTTTGACACTAGAAAAGGGCAAAATCTAACATGTGGCCACCGCATCTAAAACATCTAAAACTAGGTGGTGATTGAGAATTAAGTCTTTCACTACTATAAGATTGAGGTATGAAGTAAGGTATCTTTTTATCTTCACATTTAGGCATGCTTTTAGAGGTCCTCCCACTTTAAGCTTAGCAAGTCTGCTACTATTTTTCAAACTCTCCACTACTTTTGATTTCTCCACTAAAGTAGGGAAATATCTAATGGACATAGGAATCACCTCTTCTTTAATCTTTTGCTTCAACCCAAACTCAAATTTTCTACATCTCCAAGCCTTAGTCATAGTCTGGGTGTATAATTTAGCTAGGTATTTGAACCTAGTAGCATATTCAGTGACTGAAAGGTTTCCTTGTTGATGTGAGTTTATTTTTAGATATTTTCATTTATGCTGACACTTTTACTTGAGATTGGGATTTTAACAATTAATGGTGAGGACATAAGGAAGATTCCCACTGGACACGAACTTAACCAAATGGTTAAGTAAGTGTGAAGGTTCACTTCACAAAGGCAAAGATAGAAAAACAAGATATGGTGAATATGCAATGCAATTGTGGAAATAAAATGGAAACATGGTAAGCATCAATGGTGGTCATTGCCAAACCAAGTGATGATCCATACTCAATAAATAAGCCAAAACCCAAGAACACATTTCAAGGAAACATATGAAAATTGATAGCATAAATGGAATGGAAAAATGGAAAGGAAAATGGAAGAAGAAACTTAGGGAAGGGATGGTGAGGATGATCACGCCACTTGGGGTATGGAGGCCACCAAGATAAGGGGTAGGGCCCCCACTTGAGAGCCTCACACTCTTCAAGATAAGACCATGTAAAGAGGAAACAAGCCTCACTATAAGCTCTCACAAAATGTGCAGAGTTTCTTTACTTTTCAAAATTCAACATGTAAAATACAATGGGTAGGCCTTCTAGGTGAATGAGCCTTGGAAAACAAGCAAGAGGGGTAGGATGGGAAAAGGGAAAAAATGGGCAGCCTTAGATTTTGACTAAGTCAAACTCGCACCCTAGGTTTGTCCTTCTAGAAACTAGGTCAAATTGCCTTCCTAAAGGACTAGAAACAAGCTAAAATGATACTTACACCCCCTATTATGCTAAAGGCACCTTATTCTAGACTATCTTTGCTATTTGGACCCCTAAAGTGAGCCCAAAATTATTTACAACATATTTTATCTCTTAAGAAGACCAAAAGAAAGAACAGTTGGTGCTTTGGTTTATGTCCATTTCTTCTCTGGTGAGGTCTGCTAAATCCTTGGTGAGGTCTTCACTTGATTGTTGAGATGACTTCTCATAATGTGCATCCTTGGTCATCTCCTTGTTGGCTTGGTTTGCATCACTTGTTCCAGTTGCATGAATTCAATTTCTTTTGCATATCTGACACTATCAAGAAAATATTCTTCCAGGAATCTTACTTTGAAACTCTCCAAAGTGACAATTTCTTCTCTGTCCTCCATCATTTGATTCATACCTATCCACTAAAACTCAACTTCTTCAATAAGCATATAGATGCCATAAGATAAATTTCTCTCATTAGGGCATTGAGTAACTTCAAAAAAAATTATATGTCTCTCCCCACTGGTCTACTTCATTTGGATTTGCCTTCCCATTAAATTTGGGTGGATTGTGTCTCAGAAAATCTTCCAAACTAAAGGTATGGGGTTGTTGAAGAAGCTGAGACGCCTCTGCTGCTAATATAATTGTTTCTAATTGATGAAGGGCGACATGATGTTGTTGCGCCATATTAGCACTCTGTTGTTGCAAGGTTGTTGCCATCATCTTATTGCCCGAGCTAAGTTGGGCATATCTGCTAGTGGAAGAGGAGTAGGTGGTATGTGTGCCATCTTCTAAGCACATAAAGAATTGGGTTTAGAAATTACTAAAAAATTCCAACTACACCTTTAAGACAAATTAACTTAAAAGAAATAATCACATGAAACAGGTAAAGACCAATCAAGACTTAAATCTAAAATGTACTCTAACTATTTAGAATTAAGATAGAAAATAATCTTGATCTAGTCATGGGTGTGCACCCTCACCACTCTATTAAGATTTTTTCATTCTTAATACTTTCATCTTTATTCATAACAACTAATTTGACTCGAGCACAAACAAGATTTCAAGAAAACAACTTTGTTAAACATCCTATTAGAAATTTTTAACTAAGTCTTTAAGCTAGACTTAAACAAAAATCTACATACAGGAGAAACAAAATAAACCCACTACCCTCAGGTTATCCTAAGGATGAACCGCTCTGATATCAGTAAATGTAACATCCCATAAATACATCTAACTATAACAATACAAATTCTACATTTTTATATACAAGCTTAGAGTTTTTTTAAAACATTCATAATACATTATTAGGACTTGTAGAAATACAAATATCTACAATATAAGGTTCAAAACAACATTCTAAAGTCCTCCAGAACCTCCGACACTTGTATGATCATCTTCTCATGTACATAGTACAGTCATCACAATTCACAACACAACAAAAAAGAGCAAGGGTAAGCTAGTGAAAATAAAATTATAGTATACACAATTCAATCAAAAGAGCAAGGGTAAGCTAGTGAAAATAAAATTATAATATACACAATTCAATCAAAAGAGCAAACCAAATTACATGGATCAATTTTTCAATTATTCAATGTTCTTGAAATCCCAACATAAAACAATCACATAGATCCCACATGGATATACACATCCAAGATATTCAACAAACAGAATAGCAAATGACGTCTTCCGGAAGACCCGTATTAAGTAAGTCATACTAGAGACTAACACTTGATCTAATACCCAAAACTTAGATTACCAGCGAATCCAAGATAAAGGATCAGGGTAAGTTCAATACAACTCAAGTCGTGCATCTCATATGGTCTATGTGACTTAGACCATCAATGAAGCTTAGAGATCTCTGTTACCACAAAGGCATCAATACTTAATACATAAACAAACATCAGTCCATACATTATCGCAAATGTATGACTTCAATTTCATACAATTTCCATCATACAATATCATTCAAAACACAATCCACAATATTGAAAGTCTTATTTAACATAAAAAAATACTTAAATACTAAACTATCAAAATCTAATATTTCTACAAGTTTAAACAATATATAAACAAACAACATCCCTGCAAGATAAATTGAATATTGGGACCACTTCTCCTCCACATCCAGATCTTCTAGCCAAGGATGCTATTAAAGATTAAAGTTAGCTTCCCTTACCTTAATTGCTTGCTTTCCAAGAAACCTCTAGATTTGTATCCTCTTAGTCTGGATAAGTTTCGAGATTTAAGGGCCTAATGAAAGTTATCCAAATAGAACAAAAATTATGTATATAGTATAATAAGTTGAGAGGACTACTTTTCTCAACTTACCTCACCAAGATTGATGACTAAATTCTGAGGAAAAACATAAAGGATCTTCAGAGCAAAAATGAACTTATTTTGTTTGAGAATTTGTTTGGGTAGAAATGTTCCTTAACTCCTCAGATACGTAGTGAGATCATATTTCTAAAATAGATAGGTATGGAGTGAGAAATGGAGAGAGAGAAAAGAATTGGAGGAAGAAAAAGAAAAGAAAAGTTGCATGGGTGGGGGAGCATTATTTGATTCTTTAATTTTTACATTGTCAATTTGTTATGTTTTGACTAGATAATTTGTATTCGTGTTGATAATTTAAGTTATAATATTACTGTATATTTAATATATTTCAAATTAAAATCGTATAAAAAAAGAGTTAATTTTTTTAAATTATTTTTTATTTTTAAATAAAAAAGTTCATCGTATCGTGTTTCTTTCTTATTTCTCATAGTTGAATTGAGGGTTAGGCAAAACAATTTAGCATCCTAATAACATTAAGAGGTTGTTTATATATTAATGAAGTTATGAATTAATAAAAGAAATACATTTCAAAGGCTTTCTATTTATAATTTTTATTGTCATTTAGAGATTAAGTTGAGAACACTTCACATCTTAAGAATTTTTACTACTTTTTACCATTTGGTCTTTTGATTATGATGTAAGATGGTGAAATTTGGTGGTTTAGAAATGAGTATCTATGACAACCACATTGTACTACACCTCAAATAACTACATACCCATTTGTTTGTTGCACCTTTGACATGCAAACTACATTTTCAATGCTCTTTTTCATTCCCTATTGCCTAGGTAGGAAACAGCAACTCAAAAAATCATGTCTTTCTTCTGTTGGTGATGTGAGAAAAATGATGCCCTATTAACATTTTTTTTTATCAGCAAAGAATGAATATAAATTAAAGGGATACAAGAGGGGTATCCCAACCCTTTTACACTTAACAGCACATCCCACAAAGGGAAAAAATGCAATGCTGATAATTACAGAAAACTAGAAGCCTTACACTAGTGATTGGCTCTATCAAACAGCTAAAAAAGGAAAACAACCAATAGCATGAAAGACCTCCAACGCTCCCTCATAGTATCTTCCTCTATGATTTCCTGTACTCGTTGTTGGGTAATGCTTCCATCATATACAGTCTTGCTTATGTTCACTTCACAAAACCAACTGGTGACCACGCTAGATTGTAGGCACCTGGGTATATCTTCACGGCCAATTCCACTGTTTCGCACTTCAAGACAAAAACAGCAGCTCCCTGCTTCTGCTGTTCTTCAGTTGCTGCTTTAAATTCAAGCCAGTCAATTGGAAACCAACCATCAAAAACTCCAGCACCAGTGCAATCAACCAACTTACTATTATCACTGTATCAATTCTTTTTCCTCTGCATTCCTTCAGGACCCATTGTTACGTCGTCCTTCTACCCCTGCCCAGCCCAAAATTGGCATCACACCATATGCACCTTTTGTATACCCATGCTCCTACCTCGTATCCTCTACGTCAGGTGTCCAACACAAACCTCATCCATAGTGAACAAGCAAGCTAAAAAGCCACCTATCAGCAACAACGAACCCAGAATCTGTTCAGGTACTGTCCAACAACCGCCCATGCATGGTTCATTGTTGCTACAGCAGAGTAGTGATATGCATCAACTCTCCCTTAACACTCCTGCACCTCACCACGCTGCCACGTTCATAGCTTCAATTAGGTGGCATTCTTCAAGACCCATTAACCATCTAATCCAACGGAGCTAGCGTCCCACTTTAACACTTGCAGCCTTATCAGTACCCAACCCTTGCAGCAACACGGAATTTTTATTCCTTCATTCCTTACGTACTGCCAAAGCTACTAAAGTAAAAGCACTGCCTTGTCGCTTCTTCATAGTAACTACAAAAGAGCCCTAGCCAATGCAGCTTTGTCCAGTCTGTAAATCCACACCTGTAGCCAAGAATATGTATACCATAACAGCAGTGATAAGGACCACCCTTTTTTAGAAGAGACCAGATACAAGCCTCCCAGCACAAGGAAAACCAGCAGCCATCAGATTGTTCACCGACCCCTTATCTTAGGATCCCTATTATTTATAACTCTTGATACAAAGCATTGGATTTAAGATCCAATCTGTGAAAGAGTAATTAAACCTGTGAGCTTTGTTCTTCATCCAAAGCCACGATTTGAGTTGTGCTTGTTGTAATACCTCTTCTGCGTCTACTACACTTTGTTTGAAGACAACCGCATTCCTATGTTCCCAAATGCATCTTACAATAGCTGCCCAAATTCCTTTCCAAACCATATTTTGTTTTTTGCTAAACTGAACCAGACAGAAGCTTTCAAAGTGGTTGTTCAACACATTATGCTGAGCAGATAAGATGCCAATCCACCTATAACATAACTCCCACACCCGCACAGCCACATCACACTCCATAAAGAGGTGTTGACAAGATTCGACCTTGATTTGGCATAGCACACAAAGGGTGGAATCCAGCGTTACTTCTCTCCTACTCAAGCATTCTCTAGTTGGTAGTCTATCCAACAAGGCCCTCCATGCGGTAGTCAAGACATTGGGAAAGGCCTTAGCCTTCCACAACAACTGGAAAACTTCAACAGTACGACCACTACCTCTCTTGGCTAAATTCGCATAAGCTGATTTCACAGAAAAGCACCCCTGTTCGATATTCCCCCACACCCTAGTGTCTTGCTCTTCCTTTTTCATAGTAATCCTTTAACATTATTCTAACATATCTGCAACAAATCATAAACTTCACCTGATAACGACACCAACATTTTCTATACTCTTTTTTTATGGACATTTGGATTCCAAAAAGTACATTCAAAAGGCCCATAAGTTAAAACACTAAAACACTTTCTCTCATCCTCCCTGCACCTATATTGAACTCCAATTGTTACGCCCTTTTTGAACTTTGATTTTTATTTTGTTGGTTGTGTGATACTGGATTATACAATTAGGAAGGTATAATCAGATTCATTTTATAATTACATACCACATTGTATAATTTGGAAGATATTTTCTCAATTTTATTATATCTTTTAGATCGTACAATTCAGTATATAATTATAAAATGAATATTGAATTGTACAATTCATAAAGTAATACCAGATTTAAAATTATCTTTTAAATTATATAATTCAATTTTTTTAATAACGTATTTCGAATTATACAATCTGAAAGATAAGACTAAATCTAGATTTACCTTCTAGATTATACAATCCATAATACATATTACACAAAGAAAATGTTACAGATTGTACAAACCGATATACATAAAAAAATATAAAAAATAAATCAAATGAAATAATATAAAACAAAACTTACCTCAACAACCAAACTTCACCACTAGCAATCAACAACCATTATCGATCATCACAATCAAACACAACAAACTACCACAATCAACCAACACCCCTTTAAGATAGGATGAGAATTAAAAAAAATAAATAAAAAAAAATTATATATATATATATATATATGTGTGTGTGTGTGTGGAGGTGTAAGGAGAACAATGAAGGTGCATGAAGAAGCCACCAAAAACTTCTAGTTGGTCCAGAGGGATTTGCTTCGTAACATCACTCAATTGTAAATGGGCTTCAAGGTCCATTAATTAGACATGAACAACAATAATTAATACCTCATAAAGAGTAAAGATAATATACTTTCAATTAATGACAAAAAAAAACTAGTGAAAATATCAAAGTTACTTCTATAATAATTTTCAAAAATATAATCTTTTCATTTTTCATGAAGAACTATAAGAAAAATACATTTTCTTAAAGTTATTAGGAGAAAAAATTATCACTTTATATTTTTCATTTGTGTATTTATTTAAAAATATTATATTTTTCAATACCTTTTAAATGGAGTTTTTTTTCAAAATTCACTATTATATTGAATATTTCTTTCATTATATAAATTTTTTTGTAATAATATAAAATTGTTTAATGTCATGCCTATATAAATAAAATATAATGTAATATATATATTATTTATTGCCTGAAAGGTGAAACATGGATGTTGTAAGGGTGCAGTTTGTTTCTATTCTACTTGAGGACACATAGGATGCCTTACAAAGATGGTCCACAGTTTGTAATTATGAATCAGCTAAATCATATAATTTCTGCAGTAACTTTTTGATAGGTTCATAGATTAAATTATAGTATTTTTTTTTTAAAAAAAAAAACTTTGCATAAATGAATAGAAATTTAAGGAAAAAATTTAATTGGAAGCCACGGACATGTATAGGAAGTACTAGAGTTAGTAATAAAAATATTATTTTAGTACTTACAAAAAGAAAAAAAAAATTGATTTCGTTTACCAGTTAAAATCTATTTACTCATTTTAGTTTTTTTTTAAAATTTATATGAAGTGAATTATATTAAACAAAATTGAGTGTATAATTTGATTTTAACTTGATGTAAAAAGTCTTTTTAACTTATAAAATATTTTTTACTTTTTTTAATTTTCTTTTCCTATAAGTGTTTACAGAATATTAATCTCCAAACACACAGACTTAAGAGTATTTTATAGTGTGTCCAAACAAATAAAATATTTATAAAGAATTTTTTAAGACTGCACTTGAATAAATAACTTATTAAGTTCTTATCTAATGAATTTTTAACACGATAATAATATCATAAATTTAACAATAAAATTGGTTGAAATAAGTTAAAATAACTTATTACTACAACAAAATCATCAAATACAAACTAATTTTTAGAAACCAAAATAATTAGTTGCAATAGCAATTAAATTAGAGATTATTTTAGAAACTAAAAAAAATTGGTTTCTAAATTAGTTTTTATTATTATTAAATAATTTCTAAATTTGTATCTAATTAGCTACCAAGGTTTTGACTATCAATTTTTTAGATTATAAAAACATTTGTTGTTAATTAGATACTTATTTAGAAACCATTTAACAATAATAAAAACTAATTTGGAAACCAAACATTTATTTAGTTTCTAAAATATCTCTAATTTAGTCACTATAACAACTAATTATTTTTGTCTCTAAAATTGATTTTTATTTCATGATTTTCTTGTAATGTATTAGAATTAATTTTCTAAAAAAAATAACATGAATTTATAATAATCATAATTTACTGTTTTAAATACTTTTTTTATAAATTCTTTCAGACCCATTCTATGCTTGAAGCCTTGTTTAAAGAAACAATTATTTACATCAGATAAAAATAATTTTTTCTGAAGATAATATCATTTTTTAAAAACGTCTACTGAATTGAATAAAATAAATAATTACTTTTTAAAAAGAAAAATGAAACGCACATTAAATTTTTATTTTAAAATAAATATTATAAATAAAATGAAGATATTTTTGAAGACCTAGAGAATGTAGGTTTGTCCTTGTGCATGATAAGACAAGTTCATAGAACTTGAAAACAATAGGAAGACAACATTTTATGCATTTTAATTAGGGAAAACATTGTTGCTATGTAGAGAAGAATTATATATTATATGAATCCTTTCCACATATTATATTACATTTTAAAAAAATATATAATTTATCTATTATTTGTTTTAATTTTGCTGTTAGAATATACTTTCTGTAAAGTAAAGATTATACTTATGTGATGCCTTCATGGTCATTTCATTTTCTAACTTAATCAAATGCATACTATTATTTTAGTTCTAAAAGATACTTTTAAATTTAAAGTTGCATATAACAAAATACTTGTCAATATTGCCATACTAAATTTCCATGCCACACTGACCGACTAAAAAAATCATTAATATGTTAAGTAATATAAATAGTATAACAGTTAAAATAATTGTATACAAAAAATAACAATAAAATAAATTTGTAAAAAAAAATTAATAAAAGGAGGGTATTTCAATAACATTCATGTTTTAGGAATCTAAAACAAGAATAATTTAAATATATATTTCTCTCTTAAAATTACGAGATAATATCATAGAGTTTCAAATTTTAAAACAAATAATATTTTGGAGTAATTATTTATTCTATTTATACTTTATCAACAGATTTGATGTGAGAAAAAAAAATTGAGCATAATTTATCTTACTTAAGAAAAATTATTGGTGAGTATATCATCGGAATTTATTAAATCATCACAGTTTTTTTATATAAACAAGAAATTTATAAAAATTGAAAGCATCATGTTAATTATAAATTTGAAAAAAAATGGCAATAAACCTCTTGGATAACTAAACTATTTAAAAAAAGGCTAAATATTTGGTTAATCTTCTTAGACCTTAATTAACATTATATTTTATTTAAGGCTTTAGGTTTGAATGTTGTGAGTAAAAAAAATTAGTAATTAGTAAAGTTAATAAATATTTAGTGCTCATGACGTGATAAGAAAACCATTTAACAAAGGTACTTTAGAGAAAAAGAAATAAAAAAAAAAAGAGTTTAAACTAAAGTATACAGATTGTCTTTTGCGTATAATTAGCATCATTAATAATATTCAACAAATTTATAATTTTCTTATAAAGTGTACTTTAAGTCTCTAAATTTATATATTTAGTCGATATACTATCTTTAATATGCTCCATCTAACAAATCTTGATATGATATATTATAATAAATTTAATTTAATTTAATTATATAATTAGTTTTAAAATGATATTTGCCTTTACTTTTATAATATAAATTTAATTATATTGTTTTTGCGATCTGTAATCTCTAGCACATTCGAAATATGATAATATAAAAATGGATAGTTAATTAGATATTATTTAGTAATAAATAGAAATTATTTTAAACATATTAATAATTTTTTTAATTTTTAAAATAATGTTCAATTTAATTTATAATACTAACTAATTTTTATTTTTAAAATTAGTTTCTATTTAATTTTTTTTTTAATGTTTATACATGCAATCATGAAACTTTGTTATTAAAATAAGTCTCACATACCCACGAGATAAGGTTTTAAAGTTTGAATACGATTTCCATTTCCACCTACTGTAAACTCTTCACCAATTCCAGATTCAGATGATTATGAAACAGTGTTTGTTGGTCAATATGTTCATCAATATAAACAGCAGAAGCTATAGCTAGCTCTGGCTGGCATGCATGCATGAACAAACAAATTTCACACTTTATTCGGTGTGGAAAAGTAGGGTATTTGTTGATTAATCATCACTTCAAATTTGATTTAACTTTGAATTCTTATTCTAATTTCACTTTCATTAATAACATTTTAAATTTAGTATAATCAATTCATAAGGAAGCCTTCCTTATTTTATTTTCTTTCACACGGTTTATTAATGACTAATCTTTATAACAAAATTTCACTAATTATTTTAATTAAATCTAGATTTCCTTTTACAACTGCATTTTTGTTCTGTCTATATTTGTATTCAAATTGAATATCACGTTCTAAATTCAGATGCTATCCATCATTTAGACCCGTTAAGACAAAGTCAGAAAAGTATATCTTAAATGTAATTTGAAATAAGCTTAATCATCACTAAGTTGGTTTAAAAGAAAACTGTAGATGATGAGTTCATTTTTGTTAAGAATGATCAAAATTATTATTAAAAAATAAATTTTAAATCTAATTAAATTTTATAAAATTAATTTATAAAATAAAGATTACACTTACATATATTATTATATATATATATATATTATGAAATATTTTAATTATATATATATATATATTATGAAATATTTTAATTTCTAATAATGTGAAATTTCTAATAGTTATCACATTACCTAAAAATGTTAGGAGAATGCTTAATGATAACAATTAGAGAAAAAGAATGCATTGATCCCTCTAACTTTCAGAAGGTGGATGAAAATTTCCAATTTCTGTGATGCACATGCATGGCCGCAGAAAAATAACCTTCACCACTGTTCACCTAAAAAATAGTTTAACTTTTTTATAGCTAAAAGTTTGACCAACTATTGATTAGTTTGAGTTTCCATAATATGGATAGGGTAAGTAATATAATATAATACTTTTCTTTTTAAAAACCAAAATTAGATGCCTAGGATATTTAACTCCATTGTCTTGAATGTGAATAAAAAATTAATAAATCTTATAAATTTGAGAATTTAAGTATTTTAATTTAATTTTAAAAAAATTGTTTAGGGTTGGTCATCGCCTTCATATTGGGACCATTATTTTTCATTTTTTACTCTTCAACTCATTTATTAATTTGTACATTTTTATCTAATAAAAAATAATGAACAAATTGATCGGTGAATTAAAAACGAGGCAGAAGTTACAAAGTAAACTATAAATATTTAGATTAAAACAATTTTTTTTTTAAAGTAATTAACAGAATAACTTTTTAATAAAAACTTATTAAAAATGTCCAAATATTAGGTTGAAAATATGAATGTGACTATGTGCTTTTCGATTAAGAGACGAAGAAAGTATCCAATTTTTCATCTCAATATGTATCCTAGCTTTCACATTTCAAACATGCTATATTTTTTTTATCTGATTTTTGCACTTTAGCAAGTGATTTGTAAAACAAGTTAATTATAAGTCAATACTTTCCATAAGCAGTTTAAAAAACACAAGAAAAAAAATTCTTAAAAAATTAAATTAATATATGTATAAACTAATTTGTAAAATTCTCTCATTTTTTAAAATTTATATTTTTATTTGTGTATAAATTATTATTATTAAATTTCATATTATAAAATTATTTATAAAGAAATTTATCCACAAGAAATAGGTTATAGTGGTCATAATTGGGAGGTGGAAAAAACATTATTCATTTGGTGGGACAACTTTTATTCTCTCATTTTGCAAAACTTATGCAATTAAGCAAGTCAAAGAGTTAAAAACGCACTTCTACAAAATACATTCATTTTTGGACCAACACTAACTTAACTTAACTATTTCTTTTTCTTTTCTTTTTTACAATATTCTTGGTTATCAAGTCGCTAAAAACAGTATTTGGTTCAAATTTTTAAAAATATTAATTTTTTAATTATTTTAGTTTTTATTTATTTTCTCTTGGAGACTAATTTAAAATCCAGAAAAGTGCGTAAATTATTATAAATTTCTTTATATAAATATTAAATTTCATTGGCCAAAAAATATAGTACGTAAATTATAACAAATATTTAAATAATATTACACATTTTAAAATTAATAAATTCTTTCTAACATATCAATTTTTTATTGATTCAAATTTATTAAATCTACACAATATTTATGAAATAAAAAGTAAAATTCATATAACTTTATAAACTTTTTTTAAAATTTGATCAGTACTTACTGTGATTAAATAAATTGTAAAACTAGTATAATTTTATAATAATTTTTAACAAAATTTAATCTATAGCGTGCTTCAAAGAATGTATATTCATAAATTCAATTTTAATCACTTAAAAAAAGTATGCCCTAATGAAGCATTTTTTTCTTTCAAATTTTAAAAATTAATTATTCCTTTTATTTCAATAAAATTAATTTATTTAGTGAACAAATTATGTTATAAAATTATTGCAAAATTAATATATTTATCATTCGCCCTAGATGAAAAAAAAACTGAATGGTGGGAAGAGGACGTATGGTATAAGATTAGGTTATAATTATATTTTCGCCAACAAATTTGGATCGAGTCTTGGAGGTGGTTTTCGAGTCAATCTTTTAACATTGTAGTTTTGAGATGTTTGAAGATCACAATAAGAGAAGTTTCACCCGTTGATAAGATTCCGACGATCAAGTCCGTGAAAACATTAAAAAATATGAGTGTAGTGTGTATTGTATGAAATAATAATGTTTATCTTTTGTTCGGGGCCTTAAAATCCTTTTATAACACTTGTATTCTTCTTCAGAAGTTAGTAACACATAATAATTTGTTAATATATTTCTTTTATTTTATGGGTGTTGATATACCGTGTCTTGGACTATTTACTTTTATTGAGCTTGTACTAAGAAAGAATATATTTTTTACCGATTTAGTTTATATTCTAAATACTTAAGCGTGTAATGTTAACGCTATTGGTAAAAACCGACCTCTTTTAAGGTCATTAAGCTTGTCCATATTTGGATTGAACACTACCTCTTGAACCCGAGATAAGTGAGTCAAGGAGACATGCTTTAAGTGATTGGTCATGACCCGATCACAACAACAATAAATTACATTTGATATATTAAAAAATTGGTGTATACATATTTTAATTTCATTATTTAGATTATGTTTAAAACAATTTTTTATCCAAACTTATTCATCATAGGAGAAAAATGAAAAAAAAACAAGTACACTTCTCTCTAAATTAAATTATTTATATACAAGTTAAAAATTAAAAAAATTAAAACTTTATATGAGATGACTTACATAAGAAAAATAAAATATGAAAACTTCTTTGTTATTCTTTTTTTTCTAAATTTTTTAGGGAGAAACTTGTTCAAGTAACCTTTCTATGACTTTTGAAAAAAGTTAACTAATAAAAATGCACTAATTTTGTTTTGATTAGAAAAATTAAGGAGTGCATTTATTAGTAAAAAACAGTCTTTAAATAATTAACATGGATAATAGTATAAGTTGTTTGGCATTAGCCTCATTATAATGTCTCCTTAAAAACTGTATGAAAACCATAATTAGGGCAAATTATTATGATGAACATAATTAGTACATGAATATGTGTAGTTGCCATAGCTAGGTAGCTAGTGCTGCCGACACTGCTATTTCATGCAGATTAAATAAACTTTAACCATTTCCATCCTTTTCTTACCTAAAATTTAGCTTTTCAAAGCAACAATTTAGACTTATTTTTGCAGTTAGGTACACAGATACTGTAAACAAAAAATATAGTCAACTAATTAAAATTTATTGTAGATATACATTTCAAAATAATTGTTACAAGGTTGATAAAATTCAAAATAAATAATAATAGAAATTAAATAGTTAATTATATACAATTTATAAATTTATTAATAATAAAAATTATTTTAGATACTGATAATTTTTTAATATTTAAAATAATATCTAATTTATTTAAGTAATTAATTATTTTTGTTTTTAAAATTAGTTTTTATTTAATATTTTCATTGTAGTGTGTATTTTAGCAGTTATTTAATAAAAAACTATTACATATATAATAATATTTAGTTTTTTTTACTACAATCATCTTGCATAATTTTTAATTGTTCAATAAATATATTTACACTTACAATAGAAAAAAAATAAAATTATTTTTGGTTGTATAACATTTCAATTTTACATACATATCGAAATTTAAACAAAATTATAAAAAAACTAGTATAGTATTTCCTTTTTCTTTATTTTTGAAATAGAAAGTTTGGAGAAACCGAACACATAATCCCCAATTTGAGCCAACAGCAGAATTCAAGCATTGTGACTAAATTGGAACACAGAAAATAAAAAATTAAGCAAAATTGATGTTGAGTGAGCCAAAGCATATGCATATGAGTTTCTGATTTTGTCCCATATAAACAACCTAACTTAAAGACAAGATATAAATCAAAATCTCAGAAGATTTACTTCACAAATATTATATGTTCATCTTTGGCTTCTTCTCACTTTGCTCACATCACAATCTCGAAACTAAGACTGCATGCACATTTATTTATTTATTTATTTGCAAACTATATTGTCAAAGAACAATTTGTTTTATTTCATAATATAAATCTCAACCAACACTTTTAAATAAGAAAAGACTGAACATAGCAGAGGCTTATCGATTGAAGCAAGCTAAAATATAAATTATGACTAATCATACTTTACTCTTAACTATATAATAATAATAAGGAAACTTTCATACTTTATTAGCATAACTTATAAGTGACGTAATTCAAATTTCAGCTTATTAAAATAGCATAATAAGATCAATCGCAATTTAATAATCAAAATATACAATTTTGAATTAATATATATATATAATCATTATAATTATTTTGTGTTTTTTTTAAACTATGAAACTTACTTAATAAACAACATGGTTAAATATGTTTTTTTTTTTCTGTATTATAATGCAAAATTGGTTTTTGCCTTTAATTCAAATTCTAAATGTTTTAAGTATTTATAATAATGAAACTATTCGAATAAATTTTTATTAGTATTTTTTTTACTTATCAAATGAATTTTTAGCTGAATTATATTATTATATTATAACGATGAGTCAACATAAAATATTTTAACATTTATAATAAAAATATGATGTTTGTGACGTAAAAAATAATGATAATGACTCATTCTAATAGTTTCCTAGATACAAATATATAAAAATATCTAATATGTTTGAATTAGAGACGAAAATCAATTTTACGTGAAAGTACATAGATGAAAAATATATTTATTCTTATATACAATGAAAGGCTCTAATCTCTAGTCGATGTGGGATCTCCAACAAATATAATTGTTAAAAATATTATATATATATGGATTTATAAAAAAATAATATTTCTTATCTTTTTAGAACAAGATCAGATCATGAGTATATTGTAAAGCAAATAAGTTCATTCGACTCAAGTAAAATCTATATAAATATAATTAAAGAAAAAATTATTTAATGTAATTATAGAATTAGTATTGATTGTTAAAATAATACTATACAATTGATTTGTGTACCTACTAATAATTAAAATTCTTTTATTACGAAAATTTTCTTTGTTTGAGAAGGTTAAACTCTTATTTTGACTGTGAAATTAAACATTTTTGACAATTTTGTAATTACTTTTTCAATGTAAACATTTTTTTTTTACTATTTTACCTTTTGACAATTAATATAATTTTATAATTAATTTTTAATATAAACAATTTTGTCGACTATTTTACCTTGTACAGTTAATATACTTTTGTAATTACTTTTTTAATGTAATTTCACCTTTGACAATTAATATACTTTTTTAATTACATTTGATAATTAATAAAGAGATATGAAAACATTGAAAATATAATAATTGTTTTTATTTATTAAAATAAATAATAATGATAATTAAAAGTAATTTAACTATTTTTACAAAATTAAAAAACAATAATTTTTATATTTTAGTGATTATTTTTAATTTAATAATAATTATATACAAAATTAATTATATTTATTGTATTTTATTATTATAAAAAAAATATGGACTTTCTTTCTAATCGTATTTAATAACGTGGACGTAATGAATTGTTTCTGTTTGGGTAATAATAATTAGGGTTAGGGTTTAAGAAAAGGGGGTTAATTTAAGCAATTCGAAAGCGGGCCCCACCAAAAATACGGTCGTGGGGACCAGACCGAAGCCTGAGCCGTCGAACACGGAGGAGAGAGACACCGAGGATCTAGACTGATGCATCCATTTTCAAATCCACGCGCTAACCAAGGCGCGTGTTAAAGCCATCCCGTTTCAACCACTTCAAGTTTCAGATATCGTTGGTGTGGCTTGATCTGCTGCGCGTGATGTTTAAGCGCGTGGGAGAAATTGGTGGAGCAACCCCGCAATTGGTGCGGTTCCTTGTTGTTTATGAAAAACAATGCACCGACTCAGTGGCATGGCACGTGTGCACGTGACAGGCTAATCTCGCACTCGCACGGTGTTCATTCTTTTTATTTTTCTCGATTACTTGCACCATATATTATAAATAAATAAATAAATAAATAAAATAATTGGTGCTTTGTTCTTTGCCTCGTGTTGCATCTCAATGACTTTTTTGGGGTAACCTAACCTTTCTTTGGTTTTGGGTTTTGACTATGAAATCTTCCACCTACGTATCAAATCATTAGTATGTTGTAGTTCAAGTTATAATAATTCAGAAACCCTAATTTTTATCATATGAATGAATAAAATAGAGTATTTAAAAAATATTCTAACCCTAAAAAAAAAATTGGATAAGCTGTATCTTACAGAGTCACTGAACAACTAGCTAATTTATAAATATATATTAAAAAAATTATTAAATAAAATTAACTTTGAAAAAAATAATTAATTATTATATTGATTAAATTAAACATTAGTTTAGAGATTAATAAAATTATTAATATTTAAAATATTTTTTTTTTAAAATAGTATTAATTAACTACTAATATTTTAATTATTAATTATATATAAACAGAGTCATTTGGACTATGATTTATTTTCAAAAGAATATTAATTATCACATAGAATTAAAATACATTGAAAAATTTAGTAATTTGTCATCAAGATTTTTAAATACAGGTTAGCATATCTATTTTTTTTAATCTATGTCTGAAAACATGATGCCGACATTGTGGGCAGAAAAATATAACAAACTAAAATCTAGACAATGAAGGTTAGGTGTCCTTGAAAAATAGTCCTTATTATGAGAATATAATTTTTTCTGAAAAAAGAATAATCTTAAGAAGGTGTAAAATAATTTTTAAAATAAATCAATTTAGTTTTCGAATGATTGATGTAAGAAATACAAGTCCTATTAGTCATTGTAATTTAATGGATTATTCAGGAACAACGTGCGCATGCATGTGTTGATAAAATTGATATAATAAATACGAGTCCTATTATAATATTTGCGTTTTTCAGATAAATTAATTCAGGAGGTAATTGATTCTAAATATTTAATTATTTAAAGAATGAACTTAGACGGTTGTAAATTATAAGCATAATTAATTAATTATATGTGAATGTGGATTAACTCGTGTTAATTTGTTAATGATATTGAACTTAAATCTACGTAGTTGCATTATATATTTAAAATAATAATAATTTTGTCACAATAATTTTTTACTGAATTTAACTTTTATAAATAATTGTTGATTAGTTTATTTTATTTTTATCATAAACATGAGGATTAACTGACTTTAAGGATGATTTTAATTAGAACCCAAAGTTAATATAAATCATTTTAAAAATTTGGTATGTGATGATCTTGGAACAGAAAGATCATATATATAAGATTTCCTTCATCCACAAAGAAAAACTATAGGCATCCATGATTAAGTTCTTAAAAAGTGAAGCTTTTTCTTTTCAGGTTGATCTAAGAGTATAAAAGATTCCAACCTTTATCTAAGTATTATAGTATAGTGTGTGCATGACATGAAAGGATTCCTTGACAACATTGATGGCAAAAAGACACAAAAGTTCTGATTGACATTGATGCCAGCATATTTCATATTATTTTGCTAATAACTCTTTCATTACCCAAGTGCTGAACATGAACGTACACATTAATATATTAATATATTTATGGAAGATTTCCACGTTAATTAAAAATTATAACATTTATATATATAGGATGCAAAAACTCACATTAATTTTTTTAGTTTATAAAGTTAATTAGATTTAAAATTCACTTTTTAATATAATATCAAAGACATTTAGAATTTATATAAAACTGTCTATATTATATTGTATTTGGATTAAAGTGTGAGGATTTAAAGAAGTGAATATATGTGAAAATTTGAGAGGTAAATGTAGAGGAAAATGTAAAGAAAGTAAGTGTGTTTGTGTACCGTCCCGGAGCGTTGACCAAAGGTCAAAGTCAAAGTCAATACATGGTGGGACCGCTCGAGGGCCCCAAAGAAGGGAAAGAGGGTCAACAGATTGATCGCTTGGGGCATCGCCCAAGAAAGGCGTCGCCTCGCAAAGGTGTCGCCCCAGAAAGGCGTCGCCCAAGAAAGGCGTCGCCAAGCTAAGGCATCGCCAGGTTAAGGCGTCACCAAGTTAAGAAATAGTCAAGTTAAGACATCGACGGTGTTACCCCCCGATACCCATGGGCAGGAAAGACCATGGAGGGGGTAATACCGTGAGGAAGTCTCGGGCCCCGGAGGCTCAGAACAACAATGAAGAGAAGAGAAAGATGACTTCAAAGCCATAAGTTCTAGTACCAGTAGGGGGTAACCTGACTCGTGAAGTATCCACGCCGCCGCTGGAAAACCCTGGGACAGATACGACCCATGAGGAGGCCACGCCCAGGGGAGAACCACGTGCATGGTACGAGAGAAAGGTAGATACACTCCCAAGGTGAGTAACTAGAAGTTGGGGCGCATGAGTTGGCACCCAGAAAGTCACCCCCTTGCGCCAAGTGCACTTTGAGAAAGGAGGGTTTGCGCGATGGATTAACCCTAAGTTGGGTTACGGCGCTGTAGGGCCCTCCACGAAGAGACGTGATCAAGTCAGAAGAACACGTGGCAATAAGCGCTGAAAACATCAAGGCTTTCCTAAAAGTTCGCTAAGGTACGCGTTAATTTAGTTAAGATTCGAACGTTCCAAGGAATATTTTTATATGCTTTCAATGCGCTTTAACGCGCTTTAAAATGCAAAAGGTGTATAAAAGGGGGCCTTGGGACATTTGAAAGGGGATCCGAGTTTTGACCTAATACTCATAGTTCTACACAGAGCACAAACCCTAGTTGTTTTCGCGACGCACCCACTGTGTGCACAAGACGATTAGGGCAACACATGTTTAGTCATTCAGCATAGTTTCCGACCACCTTCAGAGGGTGTGTCACCTTTGATGTTTCTCGCTAGCTGACTTGATCGTCGGAGTGCAAACGGCCGCGAGGGCGCCCCTTTGTTCACTTCTTTTCAGGTATCACAGACGGAGCATAACGAAGGTGC
>Ga0123342_1004455_pt1 | contig 21353 bp, 8 predicted proteins | sample Turbeawhitnodule_FD_89960 | JGI IMG/M metagenome (GOLD analysis project Ga0123342, IMG submission 89960) | Root nodule microbial communities of legume samples collected from Mexico - Turtle bean Mexico white nodule | ecosystem: Host-associated > Plants > Roots > Nodule | place: Mexico: Nepantla...
AATTTTGGTCCCACTTTGACCAAAAATTAGGGTTTGTTTTTCGTGTGAAACATGTAACGTGGTCACATGATGTATTATTGGCATTTGGCATCCAACGCCGGTCTACCTTTCTCAATTATCAGGGAATCAAGCTTTAGATTACCTCATTGAAAAAAACTATTCAAACACTTTCTTCTTAACTCCATTCTAAACATTTTTTCACTTTACCATCTCAATCATAATATTAAAATTCTCACCATTTTCTTAATGATGCATCAATATCAATCCACCACTTAATAATTTAGGTCAAGAATCAACAATCAAATATCAAAATGTCCTTTCTTTAAGCTTAAACATGGCATATGGACATGTGCATCAACATAAATGCAAAAGTTGAACAACTATAATAGGAACTTATAGAGAATCTATATAGTTAAATGAATTTTATCTATTTTATAATGCTGTATAAAGTAAAAGTTTATTCTAAGGTTTAGAGAATTATTAATGCTTTTCATATAATCAATGTACTTATTTTAAATATCCAAATAGTTTTTATTCTAATGAGATAACAAGTTATTTAACTCACAAATATAGTCTCCATCGAATCATCTGTTATGTATTATTGTTTAAATGTGTTGTTTTTATTTTGAATTTTGTCGGTCTTCATCACCACATAAATTAAGAATTTTACCCCAAAAAAAAATCACTTCAATTTTAAGCTTATTACTCGTAGATTTAAAAATTGTATGCAAAAAACATTTCGATTTTAAAAATTGTTAAGTGATATTTTGCAATAGAAAAATGGTTTTTTTTTTTTTTGATGAGAACCATTGAAGCAATATCATCTATTAAGCAGAATATTGTCATCAATATCTTGGAGATGTTGATCTCATAAATATTTTACATTTTTTCTTGTGTTTAATGTTAATTAATGTCAAGTAACTTTTAAGGAATAGTTGCTTATATATAAAAAACAAAATATCTAGTTTTAAACAATTTATAATCATGTGTGCCAAAAAAAAAAAAATTACACATGAACAATATTATATTAACAAGTTGCTTAACTCAAAATATCTTCTTTTTCTTCAACCTTTCATATCATCTCTTATAATAATCAATACAAATATTAAACAACTCAAAGAATAATTACTTATGCATGCAAACAACTCATTTTAATTTTGAAGCAACTAAAATCACATGTGACATAATACAAAAAAATCACACCATATAGCTAAGCATAGATACTCTAAACATTATTATAGTGAATGTTCATTATTTTATTTTATTTTGGAAAAGCTTTAAGTGAAGTTGCTTCTAATAAAAATACTTATACAAATAATGTCACATCATGTATCATAAACTTTATTAAACAAAATTGTTTAACATGAAATGCCCTTTATAAAGAATTAGGGTGTGAATGGCAGAAAAAGACAGCAATAAAAAAAGATGGGCATGAAGAATAAGTGCATGGAGAGAGATTCTTGCCCTAAGGGAGAGGTAGGAAGTGGGTCTATTACCTAAGTTTGCCAAACATGTGGAACAAGTAGTTAATTAAATAGATTGATTTAGTTAGTGCCCCAAACTTCAAGTCACGTTGGAACCAACATTATTATTATTATTATTATTATTAATTATTATTATTATTATAAGAACAAATAAAGTGGCTAATCATGTTTATTATGAATTGTTTTGTGACAACCTATGTTATTAATAATTTATTGCTTGCTGATTCAGAAAGTTAGTTAAATATATATAACTAAAAGTCTTTCTCTATCAATGCACAATCCAGTAACCGTCCATGTAGCTTCGCATCTTATTCTTCCACCATAGAAAGCTTTCATAGGATGCAAAGTTCACAAAATATCTTTAGTTTATCCAATAATTAACAATAGCATTTCTTTGTACCCAAAAATTAATATGGGTGTTCATTTGAGAATCTAGTATCAAATTATAATTAGAAAAATATGGATCCCACATAAAAAAATATAGAGATTTTTTTTTTACAAAGAATAATAAATAATAAATAATATGAAATACTTAAGAGGTGTTCCAATCCTTTTATAAAGAAAATATCCAACTAAGAGGACTTCCAACCTAATCTACAAAATCTAAGAATATTACATATTTTACACATTTTTGTGTCTCAAAACTAACATCATGTGAAAAGTTTCTCCAAATATACAAGAAATCAACTGCTAAAAGAAGTCATATTTCAAATATACTTAGCTCTCTCACAACCCTATACATCGCACATGTATTTCAAAATTTTAAAAAAAAAACACAAGTTACAACAGATATGTATACAATATTCTATCATATTAAAATGGTTAATTTGTTTAAACTCCTATGAAACACAACTTTCACTTAGTTTATCCATAAGGAGAATGTTCTAGCTCAATTTTGTGCGCTATATTGAAATGCACACTTTGCATTAATAACTACAGTACCAAAATCTGTTGCAGAAAACTCCACAGCAATACCATCCACTGATAGATACATTTTTCCGACTGTGCATTAATCATTGTTACCTATCACCCGGTCTGAATGACGAGATCACAACTTTCTAACCATGTATTGTTCATTCCTAACAAAAAAAAATCCTCTCCAACTAACTAAATGTTCTATAACTTAAAAAGAAAAAGTGAATTTGGAAAATTAAATATTGAAACTGTTATACTAATAAACTTCATATTTAATAATTACTTAAATAAATCAATTCAAAATTTAAAATAAATAATTAACGTGACATTTTTAAAAAAACTATAATGTAAAACTTCCAAGCAATAACCTTGTATAAAAGAGCATCCATACCTTTTAGTTTATCATATCAAAAGGATACATGTTTCAAGCAAAATGTCGTCAATGGTATGCATTTTTTCCACCCTCTTTTTAACATTTTCTTAATTATTTTCGATATTGTCAGATAACTTTTGAATTGTAAAGTTTATGTAAATTTTCACGGACAATATTGACATGTGCAATTCAAAAGTATAATATTTCCAATAATGTAAACAATAATAAAAAAAAAACGTGTTAATAAAGCAATACAAAGTTTATAAAATAGTAATAATCACTATCAGAAAATCATGAAATAGAAACTAATTTTAGAGACTAAAAATAATTAGTTACTATAGTAAATTAGAGACCATCTTAAAAACTATAAAATGTTAGTTTCTATTATTGTTAAATGATTTTTGCTACCAAATTTTAAATCAAAATAATTGGTAGTTAAAATCATGGTAGGTAATTCAATACCAATTTAGAAACTATTTAACAATAATATAAACTAATTTAGAAATCATTTTTTTTAATTTCTAAAATAGTATCTAATTTAGTTATTATTATAATAACTAATTATTTTTTGTCTCTAAGTTTCTATTTCATGATTTTATTGTAGTGAGTATTCTTCCAATATTGAAAGCAACACGAATATTTTGCACTTTTGATTATGTTTTATCATATTACTAGCAGAAACACATACGCTCTTGCAAGAGCAACTGTGCATATGCATTTTTTAATTATTATATATGTATGTGTATTTTATTTAAATTTAAAAAAACTGCTCTGTAACTAATTATCAATTATTTGTAATGTATCAATCTTTCTACTTTTCTGTCAGTTAAATGACAACAAATAAAATAAAATTTTATAATTAAAAAACCATTTTATTAACTTCTAAAATTATAAAATGTCCAAATAACCAAAATAAATTAATAAAATAAAATATTAAGTAAGGATAAAATATAAAAAGAATTTAAAACACTTTAAAAGTAGGGAATCCTTTTATATACATATAGGTATATAGATTAAAACACGTCAATCAATTTAATAAATGTGCTTAAGACATAATAAACTCCTATGTTGGTTACTTTTTTTAGTTTTAAAAAACTATTTTATAAAATAGTTAGTAAGAAATGGGTTGACAATGCGGGCTGACCAGATCTGCATAGGTCTGTTCCGTTCCGCATAAGTTTATCTCGTATTTGGTTCACAAAATGTGGGTTGGGTTGGCTCGTCCCGTGCAAAGAGTGTGAGCTCATTTCATTGGTCCGTCTTGCATAAGAGGTAACCTGCGGACCAACCCGCATAAGAAAAATATTTTTTTAAGAAAATAAAATTTTATTAATTATAAAAAAACTTATTTTTACTACTGAAAAATTAAAATTTTATCCGTGTTTCAATTTATTCAATTAAGATAAAAATATAAATTCAAGTATGAGGTTGTTAAAAGGCTTGATTAAAAATAATTAAGTTTTGTTTTGCATCTATTTTTTTCTATACATGTACGTAAATGTATAAGAGTATCTTATCAAAATTTTACTACAAAATATTTTAATAAAAATGAGTAATTTTTTAACTATCCAATTGAAGTTTCTTCTTTATATTATTTTTTAATTAACAAATTTTAAATATAAAATTTTACTTAAAACTAAATTTACTATAACTCTTAATAAAATAAAATAAAAATTTAGTACACTAAATTCATTTTTTTTAAAATAAAATAAAATAAAAGTCACAATAATAAATGAATGGGATATGATTTATTTTTTTACAAAAAATATAAAATAATTATTCTTTTATTTATGCATGCAAGTGGGTCAACCAACCTCATCTCCGGTTTATTATTTTATCAATATTATATATTTATAATTATGAATCTACATTTTATTTTAAATATTTTTATAATATATATTTTCCCTATTTTTCAATAAATAATAAATCATTAATATTTGTAATGGTTATATTTTATAAATTGTTGTTTTTACTAAAGACTCAATTTTGGAATAAAAAATGTATTGATTTTGTTGATTTTTTTTTTCATTTCTTTTAATTTATGTGAGTCGGTCCAGAAATCCATACTTATGTTAAGTAAATATTCGTACTAATTCATAAGTTTTATGAGGTTGCAGTCTAACCTGTTTTTTAATGGCAAATATAAAACAAGTTAAAAACACAAATCAACTCATATTTTCAATCTAGATCATATATTATAGTATTCTCCTTTGTGTGAGGATATTATACACTCGTCTCACATAACAAATTTATATTTAACACTGTTATAGAAAAATAAAACTATTTTTATATATAAAAAATAATTAATTATTATATTAACTAAATTAAATATTATTTTAAAAATAAAAAATTATTGATATTTAAATTAATTTTTATTATTCATAAATATTTTTTAATTCAGTATCTAATTCTTTCTAATAATTATATTTTAATTATGTTTCAAGTAATAAGCTATTATTGAATTTTAGGAGTTGAGGGCTTGTACAACTCTATTTATAATTTTATACATTTATTGTTTTATTTTATTTTTTTAGGATTGGACCTAATGTACTTAAGACTATAATTGTGAATTCGATGATAAAAGCATTAAACACAGAAACATATATTTTCTTCTATTCAATTAATTCAAATTAAATTAAATTCATGTTTTGATTCTAAATTTTCTCCTTATATAAATCATGTATTTAAAATTTAACACTCCATTTTAGTTACTTCCTTGTCCCTTAAGTCAAATTAGTGATAATTACAAAATCAAATCGCACAGTGATTATGAGTTAGATGACATGTTACGTTATTTATTTCCTACCACACAATTAGGTTGTCATGGAAATTGGAAGGATCTGGAATATCTGGACTAATAGCTTCTGTAATTAAGCTCTACTACAATATTTGATAGGTTAATTTTGTGAACTTGAGCCATTAAACACCCAATAATACTTACAATAAGATTAGGTCAACTCAAAATGTTAACACAATATATTAATTATAACATTGTCATCTTAAAAAACTGTATAATAATAATATAATAACTAATTAAATATTATTTTATAGACTGTTTATTAATAATAAAAATTATTTTAAATATTAATAATTTTTTTAATCTTTAAAATATTATTTAATTTAATTAATATAATAACTGATTATTTTTTATATTGGATCTTCATTCAAGTAAACTAAATAATTACATGAATTCAAAATATTTATAATATAGCATAAATCAAATAAATCAAATCCGATACGAATTATTCATTTTGATATTGGATTTATGATTTATAATTATAATAATACCATATCAGATTAATATTGTAATTTTTACCATCATACAAAAATACAGCACAATAACAACCATTTGTTATTGTTCTTGCCGGTTGACCCGAAACGCCTTCGTGCGCCTACGATATTTTCACGTTCAGAGTCCTTGCGTTCGCGTGTGCCTTTCCTGTGAACACCTGAAAACACAAAGACAAAGGGCGCCCTAGCAGCCGTTTACACTCCGACGCTCAAGTCAATATTAGGGTTAAGAAACACCGAAACTGGATAATCTTGCTACTGTGTGTGTTTAGCAGCGCAAGAAAATTCTCCCTTGTCCAGTTTCCTACCTTGCTATTTATAGATAGAAACTAGGGTTTCCTCTCTACCCGAAATGGGTTTTTTCTGATGGGGCGGGCCCAACACTCCTAGCGCGTGGGGTTCCTAACTAGAGTGCGACCTCTGGCGGGTGATCACCTGGGTGCCTCCTCGTGCACCTAATCTCTGGGATCACCCGCCTCTAGGAGTGCCCTAGCTGTTCACGTGTCATGCATGCAACTCACCCATGGAACACGACCCTTATGAGTCATATCTTTCCAGTGACTCTACACTTTGTGTTATGCCTGAACGCGTCATCCACTCTACACGCATGGGCCCTCGTGATCTAGGCTTCTCCCTTACTGATAACTGGCGTGTGATCTGGGATCTACCTCTCGTGGTTATGTTTCTGATGTCTGACCTCTCCACACTGTCTAGTGGCACGTCGATACATCCTGATAACTTCTCTTGGCTCCTTGGCGCACGTGCTTTGCGAATACTGGCCCACGCCACTCGTGGACCCGTTTACGTGGCACCAACATTACCAGTGGTCAGTCAATGTCCGGGGACTGTCGGTACAGTTCTACTTCTACTCGTTTAGATAATACAAGTTAGTTATATTAAAACATGTCTTTATTCATTTTAATGAGAAGTTTGGTGAAATAAATTGTGAAAAAAAAAACAAAGAAAAATGAGAATTACAAGAAAATTTGTTCAACAAAAGTAGGTAACACAATAAATAAAACATTACCTAAATCCTGGGAAAAATTGAACGAACAATTAGAAAAATAAAAATAAAAATCTAAAACTTGAAATTCTCTTTCCTACAAGAAAACACATGCATATGTATTTGTTTATTGTGGGAATCAATAGTTGGTGTTCATTCTCATTCATTCTTACTCAACAAAGGCATCTCATTCTTTTTGTTCATAATTCCATTTATGTTCATATTTGACTTTAATGCCTTGTTTAGTAAATAAAATATTTTTTAATATATAAATTTGTATATTAGCTAAAATTAAAAACAAATACATATCTTTAAGCAGTAAAAATACATTTTAATTTATAGTGTATGATTTAAGTTGCAGTATAGAAATTATCTTTAACTAAAACAAACTTTAACAAATTATTGAAATTCAATTAAGATATAAACACGAAAGACGGTAAACAAAAAAATTATATAGTTGCTATTCAATAAAAAAAAGACCGAGTGAAAGCCCTTTTCAGTGTTAGATCGCTTCACTCGTATTATCCTACTCACTCACTCCACTCACCGAGCCACCACCACTATGGGAACGCCGTACCCGAACCCGATTTCGCCCTCCGAAACCCGAATCGGGTGGGTCGGAATCGGCGTAATGGGCTTCGCCATGGCCTCACGCCTTCTCTCGGCGGGCTACGCCCTCACCTTCTATGCCCGTAACCCCTCCCACCCCAACGCCCTCGCTCTCCAATCCCAAGGCGCTACCCAGGCCCAATCCCCGGCCCAACTCGCCCAACTCTCCGACGTTCTCTTTACCATGGTGGGCCACCCCTCCGACGTCCGCCCCCTCCTCCTCGACGCCATCCTCCCGGCCCTCCGCCCCAACTCCGTCGCCGTGGACACCACCAGCTCCCACCCCGAGCTAGCCCGCACAATCTCCTCCCAGGCCCGCGCACTCGGCGCCTGGGCTATCGACGCCCCCGTCTCCGGCGGCGACGTCGGCGCGCGCGACGGCACTCTGGCGATCTTCGCGGCGGGGGAGAAAAAGGTAGTGGAGTGGCTGCACCCTATCTTCTCGATCCTGGGGAAGGAAACCTACGTGGGCCCCGCGGGGTGCGGGCAGAGCTGCAAGATCGCGAACCAGATAACGATCGGCGCGAATTTGGTTGGGGTGAGCGAGGGTTTGGTTTTCGCGAAGCGCGCAGGGTTGGACCTGAAGCAGTTCGTGGAGGGTATCAGAGAGGGTGCTGCGGGTTCAAAAGCGTTGGAGATATTTGGGGAGAGAATGATTGAAGGGGATTTTCGACCAGGTGGGTTTACAGAGTACATGGTTAAGGATTTGGGAATGGGAGTTGATGTTGTCGAAGGTGGCAACGATGATGATGTTGTTGTCTTGCCTGGGGCTTCTTTGTGGAAACAACTCTTCACTAGTATGGTGGCCAATGGACAGGGGAAGCTTGGCTCGCAAGGGGTTATCTCTGTCATTGAGAGGATCAATGGGATGAATCAATGAAACTCCCTCTTCTTTGTATCCAAATAAAATGCTGATCATGTAACTTTTACTTTTCAATGCAGCAAGTGTTTGTGTTAGTTTAACTACTGCATTCTTCAGTTATGGTGATTGCATTTTTATGGGGTTTGGAAATTGCTGTTAGATAATTTTGTTTGATGGAACTAGTTTTTCTTTCAGGTTCTTTTGTTGTTACACAGAATATTGATAAGGGTAAAATCAAAAGAGTACATCTGGTTATATTTTCATGTGCTGGTCAATTTACTATGAACTCAGTCCACTCCTAGTCAATGTGCGAATTTTTTAACAAAATAGGATTAAGGTTTAAAAGGAGTATTGAAATGTGTAAATAGTAAAAGTTAACATGATTTTTGTGTGATTTTTTTTTTTGTGTAAACATGAATTTATTTCTAAAGATGAAAATAATAAAACATGTTCTAATTTTTATAATTAATAGTTGTAATATATAAAAAGTAAAAATAAAATATTTTTTTTATAATTATTCTTTTTTATCTTGATGCTATTTAAAAACTAATATAAAGTAATTGGTTTAAATATGCTTTTTTGTTTCTTTTAATTCATAAGAAAGAGGTTTGTATCCTTGTTTGGGAAGAAGAAATTGAACTAGTTTTTATTCAAAACTAAAATCCAAAATATGTGATTCTGAATGATATTTTTTCTATTCAAGATAAATTTTAAAAAGAGGAGAAAAAATAAACATTTTAAAACTATGGAAGTACACGAAGAAAAATAGGGGTGCTGGAAGAAAAGACCTAATTTCTAAACTATTACAGACCCAAAATATTTTGGCAACTTCTTCCTGCATCTCTACAAATTTTTTTCAGCACCCCCTCACTTTCCGAAAAGACTGTTTTACCCCCTTTAAAAAATGATTTTCTGATTGTTCTTTCCAAAATATTTTCGGAACATGTTTTATGAATTCCAGATTTATAAATCCTAAAATAAATAAAAATGTGTTCCAGAAAAGATGTTCGAAATATTTTTTTGTCTTTTGGATTTTTTATTCCGAAATTATCCTTTGCTTACGGAACACTATTTTGGAAATAACTAAAACTGTAAAGAGTAATTTAGGTATTTTGGAAGAATGTAGGGGTGCAGGAAGAAAAGTGTAGAGGTGTAGGAAGAAACACCCAAATAATTTTTAAGGTTTTAAAGCCCAATTGAATAGAATATAAAGGTTGGCCCATTCCTATGTGGGAATTATTTTGACATTTCCATAATTGCAGCCTGTACCCCCACATGACAATGAAATAACAATAAAAAGTTCAAATCTTTATACTTTATGAAAATAATAGTTGAAATATATTAAAATATTTCATTATTTGATTTAATAGGTAAAAAATTATATATTTTTAAATAAAATAATTATTAATAATAGTGTTCAAAGTGGAAATTAGTTTTGAAAAATTGATTAAAGTTAGAAAAATGACAAAATATTAAATTAATTTTTTTATGTCTGTGACATGACAAAAATTGTGACCAATTTATAAATAAATTTAAAACATTGCGAGCGAATTAACAACTAAAATTTATATTTGTTGTAACACGTGACTTACCTACCTACTTCTGAGTTTCTAATATCAATAAATAAGTAATTATATAATTGAAGAAGTCATCCACAAAAGCTATTTAGAGAGAAACTTCTTACTATGAGGTTTTTTCGTAATTCATGAAGTTGATTTGATTTTGGTAAGTAAAATAATGTCAATCAATAATTTTTGTTAGTGATGTCAAAGTTATATGACTTAAGTTTTACTAAAATAATTTTAAAATGAAATTTGTTTGTGTTTTTAAAAAAATTAAAATAATTAATTGAATTATTAAATTAAAAAGTTTTGTAGAAAAAAAAATAGTCATAGGATAAAAAATTTGACAAATTTTATAAAATTTTGTAAAAAAGTACCTTTAAATGATCATAATTATTTCAAATTCTTAAAAAAGTAAAAAACAAACAATTTAAAAAAAAATAATAGAACTGGTATTAAATGTAAACTAATAAAAATTGTATGAGGTTCACACGATACTAAGTATCAGTTGGCACGAATCATTTACAATCGTACACATTGACATGATTGTCCTATCTTAATAAATAAAAATAATTATGTCAAAATTGTAAAAATATCTCATTATAATTATGTAACTCCAAAGACAGTTTTTTTTTCAAACTTTATTTTGTTATGATCAGTAAAAATAATAACATCAAAATAATTATTTTATTTTTAGTTAAAGATTAAAAGTTGGGCTTCACTTTATTTCATCTTAGTTTCTCTAACGAAATCATTTTTATTTTTATTTTACATCTAGCTTTCACCACTTTTTTTTCTTTTATCTCTTTAATTTTAGGCTATAATTTTTTTTAAAATTTCATAATTTTAGAAAAATTATTAGTGCAATAGACCATAATATATATATATATATATATATATATATATATATATTTAACTCTTAAAGCATATGAAAGTTTTTTCGTTCATCTGTTAAAAGATAAGATGGCATCCTTTGCCATCTCATATTTGAAGGACCACCGTTAGTATGGAAAAAAAATAAAAATTCATGAGTATGGTGTTTTTTTTCATTATTAGGTGTTTGCTTGACAATTTTGATTTGTATTTTAATTTCAAAAATTTAACACCAAAATAGAAACTTTTTCTATTGTTGTTAACGTATTTGATTCTATTACTAGTTTTCATCACGAAAATCTACTGTAAAATTGCTTTGATTACGTACGTAATTTCATCAATGATTGTTTTTTATTTATAGATTAGGATAGAGATCCCTAATTATCTGCATAAGCTTTTTTTTTATATACATATTGTCTTATTCTCTTGTAGATTTTTTTAATCATTATGAGATATTAATTTTACAATCAAATTGTGTTGATGAAAATATGTTGTTTTTAATCAGCAAACAAAATATATATTATTATTAGATGATAAAAAAATGTTAGAAAATTAAAGTGTTAGTTTAAGTTTCATGTTGAAGAAAAATAAAAAAAAAGTAAACATTTTTATATGAAAAAAAAAACTATTCTCTAAACTTTTACAAATGCAATTTTAATGTTTTTGAAATATTATCTTTATAATAATATATACCAACTCAAGTACCATTGCATTATTATTTAGTCACTTTTAAAACATACATAGAAATAAAATAAAAGCAGAAAGCAATGCAACAACAAGTTGGCTACTCCATCCTTTTCTCTCATATCAACAGGGTGGGATAAGATCAGTGGATTTCTTGATCTTAGATATGAACAACTTCTGAAACTCTGAATCTATGTTAAGAGAAACTTGTTGCACAGAAGATGACAACTTGCCCCAGATTGATCCCCTCCCTCCCAACTCTTCAAACAAAGGCCTGCAAATAATATATAATCAATCTCTTTTGTTAGTAATAATGGTATCAGAACTTGCTTTCAAATAATTTTTGAATGTTTCTGCATACTATATGTAAAAAATGTTACATAAAAACCCAACAAAAACTCACTCTGTAGTTGTTATAATGGAGTAACTTTCCATTCCTTCTTCCCCTGCAATTTTAGCAACCACATAAAATTGTGGCACCACAAGCAACTCACCAGCCTTAACTTGAGCGTCTAATGCACGTTCTCCATTCAAGCCCACAATTTCAATACTGCCACTTCCTCTAGCAATGTAAATTAGTTGAATCATAGTGGTTGCTGGATATGAGGGTGCCTTAATTGCACCAGGTTCAAGTTTCACTCTAATCACACTTAATCCAACTTCCCCGATAAAAGGAAACCCTTTCTCTGTTAAAGTTTTGACTAATCCAGCATTTTCAACAACATTTTGTGTGCATGCAGCGTCTATGTTGTAGACTAGCTTCTTGGTCATGTCCATGTGGGGTTTAGGGAGTGTCTGAGTTTCGTCTAGTTTCACAATCAAAACCCCAGTTTGACTCTTTGTGAGCTTTTGAACTTCATCTTTGTCCAAGTCATATACTTTGCTGGTGAGCTCAGTTGAGAAACCTCCTATAACTCCTATAACTCCACTTAGAAAGAAATAGGTGAATTGACCTGGAATAAGAGCCTTTGAAGTTTCTCCAAGAAAAACAATGGTGAGATCTGAGTCTCCATTGTTGAACCACCATGAGACACTTCCAATAGGTACTGGTAAAACATCTCCCTGCTTAACCTTCAAAACCACCTCTTGTTCTGTGTTTGGGAGTACCATCCCAACTACACCATCACTCCCTGCACGTATGCCATACAATTCAGGAATTTTGATTCAGTCACCAACAAAGTTCTAATACCTTAGAAATACCTTTTAAGAAACGATTAATACAACCTCGGGGGAACAAAATTGGAATGAAGAGATTATAGTGTGGCAAATGCAAACAAATGTGCAAGTGTACAATGGAGGTTCTTCGTGTGATAGATTGATTAAAAAGTGAATTTTAAATTTAATTCAACCTTAAAAAATTAGATTATAATGTGAGGTTTTTACTGATTTATATACTATAAAAAAATTTATTTTTAGTTAATGTCGAATTTCAAACAACTCTCCACGCTGAAACCAGTCAACTCGTGTGTGATTATATATTTATGGGTTATCAATGTCCGATTTCTAACAACTTCTCACGTCGAGATCAGTCAACTCGTGCAACTCATGTGTGATTATATTTTTATGGGTTATCAATGTCCGATTTTCAACAACTCCTCATGTTGAGATCAGTCAACTCGTGCATGAGACTATAGGTGGTCTGATAGCAGTTCGGTAGTGGGTGATACAATAAAAACAACACAAACACTTGTTAGAAAATATTTTAAATGACTTTGGTATCATACTAATAAATGAACTTTAAGTTTAACTCAATTTTATAAAATATTCATCCAATTATATACTATAAAATATTCTTATTTTTAATCGATTTCAGATCTTCAACATGATAAATTTTTAACTACTGCCTAGATTTATTTGTTGTGAAGAACTTAGTATAATTAAGAATATTTGGCATAAGGAAGTATATAATGCAATTGGTTACTATGAATTTAATACAATATTTTTTGGGTGATTTTTGTTTTAGTAAAACTTGGTGTAGTAATAAAGATATTTTACCTTGAATGACATAACCTATTTTGGATGAATCAGCATAATGAGGAAGGGCAAAGCCACGAGGATGAAGCAGAAGACGACCAGCACCCACATTAGTCGCAGCCAGAACTGGCATTTGAGAACTTGACCAAGTGTAGTATCCTCCACCATCTCCCTCGAACATTGGTTGTGCTAATTTTGGTGTTAAATCCAACTCCATTGAACTTCTATTTCGAATACTTGAATAAATGGTAGTTAAATGAAGTAGATATGTTAAATCAAATAAGCAGAAGATGCACATGAAAGATCAGAAAACATATTCATAATGAGTCATGTATATATGTACCTCTGATTTAAAGGCGAAAGGAACACAAAAGAAGAGTTTCCTCAAGAGTCTGGCGAAGACATGAAGGGCAAGGGTATGTATATATAGATATAACTCTTGTGTGTAAGAAGAGAAAAACGTATATCACGTTTTATGTTACAAAAATACCAATGACACAATGAATGGAACTTGTACAACCACACGCAAGTCTAACTAAGCCAACCTCAAAATTCAAAACCAACTAGAGTTATTAATACATTGTTCATTTAACAATTGTTCGTGTAAATTAAATATTCTCAAATCAAAGGGATCTAAACACTCAAATTATTTCACTAAACAACTGTTACATATTAATAAAATGATATTTTGTCTCAAAAAATTAAAAAATAAAATAACTATAGAACATAATATTTTTATTAAAAAAATGGATATGAATTGATTTGACAATTTTATATATATTAAAATAGATTCACACATTCTAGATATGAAACGATGGAATTGTTTTTCTTAGGGTATCTTTGCTATTGGAGATGTACTCTTCACAGACAAAGAAGTGAGGAGATATCAGTTATTTGGATCCAAGATTTTGTGGGGAAGAAAAAGAGAGGATATATATGTGAACAGTAAATATCATCTCATCTCAAAATGAAAAGATGTAGAGGGAAAATTACGTCAACATGTATTATTTCTGAATTTATCCTAGTTTATTATACTATTATTATGTTTAATATTTTAAGAAATTGCTTGAATTTTTATTTTTATTTAATTTGTTGTTGTGTTTATATTAATATACTTTTGTGTATAATTATTTAATTATAAACTTTTTATGAAATTATTTTCTATTGTTAATTACCTATATTTTTTGTTGTGCTATTTTTTATTTTTCATTATTATAGGGTCTTTAATATTTAAAAATAATATTTTTATTTGTTTATATAATATCTGGATTATTTTCTAATTGATTTTCGAATTTTATAATACATGTTTAATATTTTAAGAAATTTTGTGAAGTCCTGCTTTTTATTTAATTTGTAGAATACATATTTTTTTAACTATAATTTTTAAATTATATCTATTTACATTTAATACATATTTATTTCTTCTAGTTATAATTTTTAAATTTATGAATATGTTTTAAAAAAAAAAAATCATTTCATTTTTTTTAATAAGTAATAATTTACACCTTTAAAAAAAATTAAAATTATCTCACAATCATCACATCACTTACAAACTCCTATAAATTTTCATCACACATTCATTCTATCATACTTCAATCCAAACAACCTCACTTTCTTCACACTATTTTCTCACATCCTCACACATTCCCTCTCCAATCCAAACACACCCTTAGGCTCTGTTTGCTTCTATGTATGTACTGTTCACAAGGAAAAAAGTGAGAGGATATCAATTGTTTGGATCCAGGGTTTTGCAGGGAAGAGGAGGAGAGGATATATCTGTGAACAGTAAATATCATCTCCCCTCAAAATGAAGAGATGTAGAATGAAAGACACATCAACATGTGTTATTTCTGAATTTACCCTCATTCATCTGCAAGAATTTTTAATATTGAAAAATAATATTTTTTATTTATTTATATAAGATATGATTTATTTTCTAATTTTATAGTATATATTTAATATTTTAAGAAATTATTTGAAATTCTCTTTTTATTTAATTTGTTGTTGCGTTTATATTAATATATTTTTTTATAATTATTATGTTTATGAGTTAGTAATTTATTTGATAATAGTTTTTTATTAAATTATTTTCTATTGTTAATTACATTATATTTTTTTAAGTATTTTTTTTTTATTACTATAGGATTTTTAATAATAAAAAATATTATCTTTTATTTATATAAGATCTTATTTATTTTCTGATTTATTTCTAATTTTATAATGCATGTTTAATATTTTAAGAAATTATTTGAATTTTTCTTTTTATTTAATTTGTTGAATACATTTTTTTCTAATTATAATTTTTAAATTATATCTATTTATATTTAATATATATTTATTTTTTAATTTTCATTTTTAAATCTACCAAATATGTGAAAGTTGTTTATTTTTAAACAAAAATAACTCATTTCATTATTAAAAAAAATTAATAGACAAGGATAAATTTGTAAAGTAACATTTAACAATTTAAAAAGAAAAAAAAACTCCCTCACAATCATCATATCACTCATAAACTCCACACATCCACTCTCTCAAATCCTCACACACTAAGGATGTGAGAGAAAAGTGTGAAGAAAATGAGAGTGTTTGGATTGATGTATGTTAGAGTGGATCTGTGAGGAAAGTTTATGGAAGTTTGTGAGCGATGGTTGTGAGAGAATTTTAATTTTTTTTTAAATTGTTAAATATTACTTTACAAATTTATCCTTACCTATTAAAAAATTATAATAAAAAATGAATTATTTTTGTTTAAAAATAAACAACTTTCACATATTTCGTAGATTTAAAAATTAAAATTATAAAATATATATATATTAAATATAAATAGATATAATTTAAAAATTATAATTAAAAAAAATTATCCAACAAATTAAATAACAAAACTTCAAAGTAATTTCTAAATATTAAACATGCATTATAAAATTAGAAAATAAATCAGATTTTATATAAATAAAAAAAATATTTTTTATTATTAAAAATCCTATAGTAATGAAAAATAAAAAAAAATACTAAAAAAACTATAACATAATTAACAATAAAAATAATTTCATAAAAAATTATTATAAAAAAAAATACTAACTCACAAAGATAATAATTATAAAAAAACATATTAATATAAACACACCAGCAAATTAAATAAATAAATAAAACTTTAAATAATTTCTTAAAATATTAAATATATACTATAAAATTAAAAATTGAGCCTAGAACCTTCTTCTTTCACAGTTTGCCGGAACCAGTGATGGATCCTCAGCCTGAGCGGGTCAGCTACATCTGCCGTGAGTGCGGTTACCGTATTCTTTAGAAGAAGCGCACTCCTCGCATTGTCGCTGAAGAAAACTGCTGTGGCATTGCCAAGTGATTTCCATGGAGAAAATGTGCTGCATATGTGACATGTGTTTTATTTCTTGTCATATTCAACAACTTACAGTACAATGATGATTAGAGTAAATCTACAGTTTGCATTTCGATCATGTTTTAGAAAAAGGATAAAAAACTTTTAAATGTGAAAAAAAATAAAATCTTTTTACATAAATAAAAATAAATTCAAAAATAACACATATTATATATCTTTCTCTTTACATCTTGTAAAAGAAAAGATATTATATATTTCTCATCAAAACCCTATATTCAATCAGCTTTACGGATTTGTTTTCGTCGTAGCTGCGTCTGTGGGCTACGTCTTTCCATTTCTTGGAAAAAAACATTTGCACATGGATTCATCTTCTAATTAAAAATAATATGTTATGGTACAGATTTGAAAAATATTCTTTTGACGCCACTTTTTTTTTAATCTACATCCCTCTAAAATAATTTATTATAATAAAATCATAATTTATAAATCATAATTTAAATGTAAGAGAAAATAATCCAGAAACAATCCTCCTTATTCTTTTGGTTGTCGATTGAAGAGTAATTTATATACATATTTATCTCTTCAATAAATATATATATATATAAAAAAAAATTGACTATCTATATATATATATATTTTATTTTTTTTAGAAAAATAAATAAAATTTATAGAATAATTTTGCAGATAAAATAAATGTCTTGATAAGAAAAGTAATGAAATAAAAAAAAATAATAGTATAAAAGTATTTTTCATTTTTTCTTGAATACTCGTTATCACCTACAGAATTAAATGACTCTGTTTTTTTTATAAAAAAACATCATAATATATTTTATATATATATATATATGTATTTTTCCAAAGAATTGATATATTTTGTATATCACGTAACCATTCAAAAATATTTTATTAAAAATATTATAAGATAATGGATGTGAGATCTCCAACACATTCCTCACGCCGAGACTACCAACTCGTGTATGGGACCCCGATAGCGGGTGGCACGATAGACACAACACAAATACTCGCTAGGATAGGCTCGAAATGACTTTGATACCATGTTAAAGAGTGGACTTTAAGCCTAACTCAACCCCCATAAAACCGGCTCACATAGGATTGAGGTTTGCACCCACTTATATACCATGAAAGCTCTAATCTCTAGTCGATGTGGGATCTCCAACGACCATCACCATATAAAATATTTTAATTTTTTTAACATTTTTTATTTTTTTTATTGAGTTTTATGGCTGTAAATTTTTTCCAATCCTTTTATCCAATATATACCAGCAATCGTTGATTAATTTTTTTAATGAAATAATTGAAACACTTAGGTATAATACATATTTTTTTATTAATATTTTGTTTCCGGAAAAAATCAAATACAGTTCTATGTTCTATAAGTACATATAAAACTTTTAACCATAGACTATTAATTAAAGCTCACTTTTGTTTCCCTACGAAAATTCTTCATCAAAGTTTCTTTTATTGAATTCAGAGGCAAAACTAATACTAAGAACACTTGTATTAACAACTTGCAAATGATTTATTTTTAAATTATTTATTATTTGACAAAGTTTAATATCCAGCAATATATTTACATGGATAGACCAAACAACATATGTCTATCTATATAGACGTTGTTTAACTTAGTTGTTTGTATTGTCATTATTAATTATACTTCTAGAATAAAGTTACTGTTGTAATGATTATGCATATTGATTTTACAGATGTTTTATTTTTTATTAGACGAAAGAAATGGTATTGTTGTGACAAGATTTATTGATAGTATAGATTAAAATATGGAACATATGTATCGTTGATTGTATATGAAATTTATTTATTTATTTTTTGATTATGACCTATTTACAATTTGGTATTGATCAAACTCTGAAGAATTTGGTATTGACCAAACTCTGAAAGTGAAAGGAATATTTAGTTTTAAATGTATAAAGGTTGTGATCATCTTAAAGTATTTTTCTTTATTCAATTTATTTATTGTTGAGAAAAAAAATGCAATAAATTTTCCAACTTTAACTATTGAGTATTTTGTTTTATTTTATTATTATTATAACTCTCCCTAAATAATTTAGTCTTAAAAACATTTTGATTTAACATCACATACTCACATTATTTCCTAAACTATTTCTTCTAAAAGTACACATGTCATCCTATCATTATATATTATATTATACACTATTTTTTTCTTTTTTTCTCTCCTATAAAAATTTAATATATTCATATTATAATACTTAATAATCAACTTAAAACATTTTTAAAATTATGTATTTAAAAATATTTTTAAATTAAGAAATTTAAAACTATTTATAATATAATTTGTAATATTTAAAACTTGTAATGAATTACATAATTTATTATATTTCTAATTGTATAATTAAAAATATAATTTTAAATTACACAATTTATAATATAATTTCGAATTACAAAATTTAAAATCAAAATATAGTTATGACTAACGTAATTTATAATATAATTCTGGATTTAGCTAATATAAATGTAAAACAAATCTAACAAAAGAAAAACAGTTTAATGAAAAAATAATAATGAATAAATTAAGTTTAAAGATGCGTTGTTTAGAATTAATTAATTTTTAATTGTGATGAACATAACTACTTCTTCATAGACTAAACTATATTTGAGCAATTACCATATTGAAAGCATCTTTATATTTTTTTCTCTCAAAGAAGTTGAAACCATTAAATGATGATGAATTAGAATGTTATACTAAAAATGAGTCTACTTTTTTCTCATGGAAATTTACCAATTATTACTTTAAAGGATTTTTCCTGAATTAAAAATGTTGAAAATGACTTTATCCAAACCATTGAAATTCCTAAACTCTCGAGTTCATCAAAGTTGTAGATTATTATCCAAATGTTTCATTTGTTTACAACATTTAAAAGCTAAAACTAATAATAACTTCTTTAATATCATCCATATCACAATAAAGATTGAATGGTTTGACAATTTTATAAAAAAAATATGTAATCGAGTATTGATATTGATGTTAGCATTGATTATTTTGCATTTAAAAATATTAAAATAAATCATTTTTATAATAATGTGTCTTTTATTTTGTAATTCATGAACAATGTCACAATTTTAAGAAAATGATTTTATTCTTTCTTGTAGTTTGTCTCCTTCTACTCTTCTATTTAGTAATCATTTAATAATTAAATTTTAAGAAAAAAAGATCTACTTCAAATTAGAATAAATGTTTCTCAATATATTGGTTGTGTCTTTCCACGCAAATCAATGATAACTTGCTATCATTTTCACATAAAAAGATAAACTTCGAATTTTTCATTTATCACCATCATCATCTCAAAATTATTCATAAACAAATGCACCAGTAGACCACACATACATCACACATATCAAATTAAGTAGAAGGTGGGATGAGCTTGGTAGATTCCTTGATCTTGGTTGTGAAAAACTTTTGAAAATCAGAATCCACATTAAGAGCCACTTGTTGCAGTGTAGGTGATAAAATGCTCCAAATTGATTCCTTTCCAGCCAACTCTTCAAACAAAGGTCTGCAAAATAGGACAATCAATCATTTTTTGTTAGTAGTATAGTGATATGTCATACTTTATAATAACACAATCAATCACTTTAAAAGTTATTGCATGCCATTAAAATCATATCTCAACAACTTACTTTGTTGTTGTTACAATGGAAAAACTCTCTATTCCTTCTTCACCAGCAATTTCAGCAACCACAAAGAACTGTGGCACAACAAGCAAATGACCAGCTTCAACATGAGTGTTTAACACACTCTTTCCATTGAAGTCCACAATTTCAATCTTGCCACTTCCTCTAGCAATGTAAATCAACTGACTTGTAGGACTGACTGAGTATGATGGAGCCTTAATAGCACAGGGTTCAAGTTTTACTCTGATCAAGCTTAATCCAACATCCTCGATGAAAGAAAATTCTTTCTCTGTTAAGGTTTTGAGCAATCCAGCATTTTTGACAACATTTTCTGGCTCTGCAGCATCTATATTATGCACAAGCTCTTTGGTAATGTCCGTTTGGGGCTTAGGCATAGGTTGATCTTTGTCTAGTTTGATGATCAACACCCCAGTTTGGCTTTTTGTGAGCTTTTCTAACTCATCTTTGTCTAAGCCATATACCTTGCTTGTGAGATCAGTGGAGAAGCCTCCTAAAATTCCTATAGCCCCAGTTAGAAAGAAATAGGAGATTTTACCAGGAATAAGAGCCTTTGAAGTTTCTCCAAGAAAAATAATGATGAGATCTGAGTCTCCATCGTTGAACCACCACGAGAGAGATCCAATAGGTACTGGTATAACGTCTCCTTGCTTAAGTTTCAAAGTCACCTCTTCTCTCCTG
>Ga0123342_1004456_pt1 | contig 21351 bp, 11 predicted proteins | sample Turbeawhitnodule_FD_89960 | JGI IMG/M metagenome (GOLD analysis project Ga0123342, IMG submission 89960) | Root nodule microbial communities of legume samples collected from Mexico - Turtle bean Mexico white nodule | ecosystem: Host-associated > Plants > Roots > Nodule | place: Mexico: Nepantla...
AAACATAAACTGCATGTTCTCCTTTTGATAGGCAAATAATCATAGAATAAATATATAATTTATATTTATATATATATATATATATATATATATATATATATATATATATATATATATATATATATATATATATTTAAGGTGTGAAAGGAGATTTATTTCTTTTTCTGGCCTAATAATATTTTAAGCGAATGTTAACTATAGCGTATTTCTAAATACTGAAAGGAGATTTCTCAGTTTTGGTGTCTTCATTGTTTCAGACCAGCTAGTTACAATCACTTTTGTTTTTAAAGAATGATTTGTATATAGTCCAGTTTTCACTCTCTTCTCTCTCCACATGCCAAAAAAATGAAAGAAAAGTCTTGGATACTGATTTCCATATGCTTTCATTTTTTGTTTGGCTTGGATATGGATGTGGCAGTACCAATTTATGTTTTACCATGTTGAGGAAAGATATTTTTTTTCAGGCACAAGATTTCAGGACTTCTGGGACCAGAATCCGTCGAAAAATGTGGCTACAAAACATGAAGATAAAGCTGATTGTCTTGGGAATTTTGATAGCACTGATCCTTATAATAGTTCTATCTGTGTGTCGTGGGTTCAACTGTGGGAAATAGGCGCCATTCTCGGAGGCCCTTTATCATGTTACTTCAAGCTTGAGATTATCTGAGGAAAGATCCTAATGTATGGCATGAGTTTGTATGTAATATAAATATAGGATATAGATAAAGGTCATAATATATGTTTGTCACTTTGTTCTACTTATAAATGCTTTTGAATATATAAATTGGGTTGTCAATTTGAAGTTCATTTTTCATTTTATTCATAGTCATCAATCATGTAAATCTGTTATTTGATCTTATTCTTTCTAATGATTCCAGTTACATCATTTTGCACTGTCGACCTTTAGATCTATTGAACCTGGGGCCTTCCAAGGTTACTGTTTTCGTGGAAGTAAACTTTTCAGTGAGAGTCCCCAAAGAAGATTGCTGACAGCAGAAATATATGATTTTATTTTCACTTCTTCAAATGTCATTTTACTATTAATCATCGTAGATTACTTTTTATTTTCGTGGAAGCTTACAATTATATTTTCTACAATCTTTAAATTTAAAAATCCTTTATGAGCAGTTTTGTTGAAGAACTACTAATAGAGACCCATTCATTAGTTTTTCAGTATGAAAAAATGGATAATATAAAATTTCTAAATTTATAGCAAAGTTGTAGGCTCTCACAAAATTTATTTTTTACAACTATTGCACTGCAATAAAAAAAAACACTTTCATTTTAACAAAGTAAAACATCCAAGGGCAGTGACCACCAGTTTTAAGCAGAAGTATTCTATTAGAATGAAATTGACTAAATTTTCAACTCACTTTCTAAAGTTTTACCTCAATTTTGAAAATCCAAGTAAGTGGTTTTGGTTTTCAATTATAAAAACAAATCATTCAACTCTCTAATGTACAAGTAAAATTATCTTTAAATATTTTTATTTTCAGTTTTAACTAGCCATTAACAAAATATTTGAAAAAAAAATTCAAATAATTTTGTTCATTATTAACAATTCTTTAAAAAAATAATAGTTAATGAAGAGTAACATCTACATCATAATTTACTTTGTTTAATGTTCTCTTACTTTTTTAATTAATATTCTATTTTTAGATGCTTGATATCCACTACAAATTGATTAGTGATGGAAAACTTTGCATAATTTGCATGAAGTGTTAACTTCAAACCTCTCCTATAGTTGTGAGAACATCACATGCTTATTAGTAAAAGCACTCACAATTAATGATTAATAAAGACTTTATTTTTTTTTCTCTGATTAAAACACACATAATATTGATACACCTATAAGTTTAAAAATAAGAAAGAAAAAAGAAGAAACTAAACAAAATTATCATCCATTTGCTTCCTATAACTGGAAATTTCAAAATGTTCCAGATGAACAGAAATACACAAAAATAGGCAAAGTTTTATGATTAAACTAATAGGTTCCAGAAGCAAATTGGTAGAGTAAAATACACTTTACGAGCATATTATTGTTACATGTTGCTTCAGGGGTCAATAGCCAAATTTTCAAACTCATGCATTACGTGTTGAAAACTTCTCTTTCCTTACAAATTACAATTCAACAGAAGTTACACGTGGGTTCTTATGTTAAATGGCCCAATTCATTTATCTTAGTCAACATGGCCCAAACCTTTCCAACTTTTCTTTGTTAGAATTTCTTACAAACATGTTAACACAAAAGCCACCAAACACCAGATTCTATTAGAAATCTCCATTGTTGAAAATTGATCAGAAAACATGCATGCATGTATGTTGAAGATGATTTTCTGTTAATAAATAATTCACCCCTAGAAGTCAAACTATATACGTTAGTCAAAAATTTATTTCTGATATCTCCCAAATTTATGTAATCAAATGATGCTAACATCATCCCTTCATTCAAGCACAAATCTTCATTCAACAACTACGACAACTCTTTTTTATTAGAACAAGAAAACAAAACCGTTGTGAATTTGACATTGTGACTTACAAGGCTTCACTTTTAACACGTTCTTGCAAGATCACACCAAATTTTCAAAAATATGCTTAACTTTCATTTGAAACATTCATGGTTATCAAATACCTTTCTTTTGTATACTATTATTTATGTACTTGAATGAAAACCTCAAATAAATAGTTTTGAGAAAGTCAAGATATTGTGTTCATCATAAAACTGAAAACAGTTGACATTTGAGAAGGAAATAATGGAGTAAATTATACATACAATCTTAGAGATATAATAATAAACATGTAACTACAAATAAGAATTAAAAAAAGAAAGATTTAGGTGGAATTTTATATAAGAGGAGGCACATTAGATGAGGATATTGAGTTTATTAATTGTGAGTACCTTCCCCATTCAACGTTTCACCTAACAATGGCTTTCTTGATTCCTTGCTTCTAAATTAGTCTGACCCTGATGTGGATGAGAACCACAATAAATAAAATTATAAAAAACACAAGTTGTGAGAAGGGTGAAGCACATGAAATGGTCTAAATCAGCTTTAAATAAATGGGTGAAGTTATTGAAAATGATATGATTGCAAGTTTGCACAGCATATCATAAATGTCCTTCCCCAAAACCGTTTTCATCTTTTCATTGTTTTTCTGAAAAGACAACACCATTAGGCTCTGTTTCTTTCATTGCACACATGGTTGATTTTGGAGCTTACACACACAAACAAGCCAAAACTAAAATAGTGGTTAATTATGGGTGAAAAGTAAGTATCTGGGGTGTGCTTGTGGGACCAATTCAACAGATTGCAAATATCAAATTACTCTGTCCTTTTCCTCTCATCAAATTCTCTGCTTTCATTTCAACCTCATTTCTCATCATCAATAACTGTCTTTTTCTTTTAATAACTATGCCACCCATCATTATCTTAAGAGACTTCAAATAAAAGCAATTAAGGAAACTGGATAATTATTTATCTTCTTCTTCAGTACAAGCAGATGATACTATGAGACCATGTTGTTTGGCATCACAACAAAAAAGGTTACCCTTTTTTCCAAATCAAAAGATGCTTTTTTCATCTTCCTTACTCACACATACTCACTACTCAAACAAATACTTTACGTAACCATCATTCTTGGATAATGCTTGATTTTATAGCATTGTTTGGGAGTCTTTATGATAAAAATAAAATGAATTTTTGAATATCTTTTCACCTTTTTAAATAATGATTTCATCTTTGTTAATTTGTGTGATACTAAAAATATAAAACTATTTTTGATTTCAAAAGAAAAGATCACAATAATAGAAATCACTTAATCTTAAACTATATAACATTTATGGAAGGCATGCATTAGCATGTGATGATGTAGGTTACCTTCAGGTCAACTTTCCAGAAAATTGAAGGCCATCACTTAAATATTTTTTCTTGTCTTTTTAGTTGAAATTGAAATTTCATTTTGATAAAAAAATGTAATTTTTTTTAAGGTTTGTTCTTGTATTTTATTTCTTTGTATATTGTTGTGTGATGAACTTGTAAAGCATGCTTGCGTGCCATTTGGGTCATTGCCCTAAACATTAATGCTGACAATAGCTGATTATACAATGAATTACTCAAGAAAATGGCACCAAATGGATCATATTTGTTTTTCTTTTTTGCTTTCAATGGCTTGTGCTTGGTCTATGAAAGAGACCTACAACAGTTCAAATTGCGTCACTTGTTACAGAAAATCATGGTGGTGCATTTTTCATGGGTTTCCACTTGTGCTTGAAAGGAAAAGAAAAAAGAAAAGGCAAAGAAGTAATAAAAATATTGAATTGAATCACATCATGAAGATGGTGAGTAAAGCCAAAGAAGTACTCTTAAATTGATTTAAAAGTGAGAGAGGAAACGAAAAAACCATCATCCATCTATGTCACCACAAGAAGTTGATGCTAAGACTGGTCCACACCCTATCCCTTAAGGGCTCCAATGTTTCATTTTTTTATATATTTACATTCATAAGTTTCATTAAAGTACGTGACTCGTGACAACACTAGCTAGGAATTATAATATAATATAATATAAAAGTTTTGTTTGTTTATAATACTCACAAATTGGTGGCTATCGTGGTGATCCAGCAGCCTCCAAAAGAGAAATTGGAAGAAAGTGATGCACACCAATCTCCCTCACTTTGCTTCTCATCTTTTTTGCTAACTTTTTCCCATATTCTCTGTCTTGCCAAACCTAATAATGCTTCTTTTCAATCTGCTCTTCTGTCAATGGACATTGCCATATTTATTGCTGTCCAGAACTTACATCTATATCAGATTCACATATATCAGATAAACTTACCACTATTCTTGCTGTCAATTTTTCATCATTATAAACTTTCACAAAATGTTCATTCAAATGTATCAATAATATGCCAAAGTTTCACTATCAGTAATTTCTTAAGAGACATTCTCACTAGTGAAAAATGTTGTTTAACAACAACATTACAAAGCAATTTGATAGTTAAACGTTGTTCATTAAAATACATACAGTTACATTTTTGCAACTATTACAAACATATAAATGAAACTATTTGAACTTATTTTGAGTCAGTACATGTGGTCCAAGGCTCATGCTAAGTGCATATGATTATCTTTTTCACCATATCATTCTATAAGACATTTCATGTTCACAAAGTACAGAATTATGCCTTATTTTGCACTGCTTTTACATTGACTGGTTTAACTATGCAGGAGTGTTTCTGAAAATGTTTGTAGATTTTCCAACTCATCAAAATTCATTTTTACATGCTGAAATTAGTCTCTGTGTGTCTGTCATGTTTAGATCTGTTAAAGTCCTTTCAAATTAGAGATAATCATACATGAAGACCAAAAAAAGTTATGTTCTCTAAAGCACTTTGAAACACAGTGCAGTTAAAACAAAATCATGGCACTTTAACAAAATGAATATTATATTAAGTGAAGTTTTCATAAGAAACATGTTTTGAGGTTTTAAGTTTACGCGTCAAGGACCAATACTGATTGATTATGAAACAGTGAAAAGAATGTGTCCACATATGATGATTGTCAAATGTCTAATCATTCTTGGAATTGATTTGTTGGCATTGAGTTAAGGTCTCGTATCTGCAAGAAGTTTCTGGGAAAAACAGGATTTCATCATGCTTTTCATCATTACAACTCTATACTAATCCTAACAAAAATTAAATCATTCTTTAGAACAAGGACCACAATCATGGATCACAAGACCAGGATTTGAAATAATTGATGAATGGAAAACTACAATTTTCATATCTTAAGTCTGAAACTGTGTATTGCAATTGAAATGAATTGGGGCACCCCACACCATGGTTGCTGGGTGGCATCAGAAGGACTCATGATCACATGGGGGTTGTGGACACATTAAAGCAATTCATGAACATGTTGAAAGAAGTGAATATATATATATATATATATATATCAAGAAACTAGGGATTTTGTTCTTTTGCTTTTCTTTTTTGGAGTTTAGCTTTGTCCTTCACTGTTAATAACTCAATGACTGTCCACAACAATAAAACCCACAACATTTTTTTTTTCTGTACATTTTCCCTTCCTTCTAAAATAAGTGTTCCTATAGTAAGATTTTAGTGAAATTCAATATAACTGAAATATATAATGAAGTACGATAAATATAAAAATTAAAATAATACATAATAGTACGATTTGTCCAATTTTAAAATATTTTTTTAAGAAAAATGTAAAATAAAATTACATATTAATGTATTTTGCAGTAGCTATATAGTTAGTGGAAGTAACAAGGTGAGAATTATATTAATACCTAAAATTGAAAAGTGTTCTTTACTACATCTTAAAGATTGGTAACACAAGTACAGTGGTGTGTTTTATATGAACAATTATTAGATCACATGTTCCTTTATTAACAACTATAGAAAGAAAAGGGCAAGCATGGTATGAGAAGAATTAATTAATGGGATCTGATCTTCTTTCAGAGGCAGAATAATATAATACCTAACAAATCATTAAATTTAGTGTGTCTTTTTTTAAGATGCGTTTCTTGATTTTCTTATTCATCTTAACTTGTTTTGTTATTTTATGTGAAAACAACACAATAATATAATTAATTGTGATGAAGTTCACTTAGACAAGTTGGTTCATGGGAATTGAAAGCAATAGGGACATAAAACAGCAAAGATTTGCAATGATAAATAGCCTTAACTTTTGATTAAAGTAAGAACCATGTTGGTTAAGGTAGCATCAGTATTAAATAAGACACAGTGGGGTCATGTCAGTTAATCACTTCATCTTGATCAGGTATTACAATTAAAATAATAAGATCTTGTGGTTTTCTTTTTCTATTAGGTACATAATCATTCAATTAATTAATCAAAAGTCCTAAATCTAAAGGGTTTTTGGGGACCCTATGCTCTCCTTTTACTTTTCTGCAACAAAAGCATACACACTTTATCAATTAGTTTTGTTTAGTTTATGATTTAGCTATGCCCACTTCAAATCTACTTCAATCTTGCAAGAAATAAAGTGGTCCAAGTTACCCTCTTTTCAATTTTGTTCAGTTCATGCTAGATCACGAGATCCAATGTAGATACCCTGCAAGTGCAGGGTGCTAATTAATTACTGTAGTAAATGTTTTCTGTCATTTTATTTTTTAAATGCACATGTGGGTTTGTTTTTGTACATCTCAATTACACTAAATTTTATATTACAATATTTTATTTTATTAAAATCAATTTGTAAAACTTGAAGAGAAAAACAAATAGTGTAAAAGAAAAATTATTATCTGATCCCAAATCCTTTAACTATGAACAATTTTTATGTACAAAAGAATTGAAATAATTAAAATGATCTCAAAATAGTTTCTCTCTTTAGTTGAATCTTTGATTAGATAAGAAGGGAAAAAAAGACTAACTAAAGAGAGTGAAAGAAGTGAGTAGAAAGACTAAGTCCACCCTATATTCAAACACATGAAAAATCCATTCACCTGACCTACCTCATCATCTTTTCAACACATCACAATGATACATCTTTTCTCACAAGCAGTTCACAACTTTGAAAACTCTGCACACCATCTTCAAAGTTGGTTGGCATGTAAATGCAACCTCAAATTGAAGAAACAGGAAAAAAGTAACAACACACCAAATGGCATCAGAAAATCAAAGCAAACTTCACATTGTTTCTAGAAATTAGTGTTGCTGGAAACTTCAGGGGAAAAGTTGCAACTGCTCTTTTCTAATGATGAAATTCACACAGAAAATAAAAACATATAAAATATTACATGAGTTTGGACACACTTGACATTTGATGTCACATCTACATTTATGTTTCCAAGCCCACATATAAGAAGCAACTGCAACCAAACTTTGTCCCTGCAATTAGGTCTTGGAGCTGTCATTAACAAAGGACAAGATTGCTTCAGCTACCAAAATTAAAGCATCTCACGCCCATATATACACACTTATTTCAAATTTCAATATCCCAGAAACGACCATTCAATTTTTCTATTGTAATTTAATATTTCTACTTTGGATTTCCACGAGAACACGATGCTGGCATGCCTTGGAGCAATCACTTCAGCAACGTTATGCAGCATCCACCTAAGATAACAAAATAAAAAACACTGCTGCTCTCACAAGGCTCATTTATCTATACTATTATAACACACATAGTTTATCTACTCGTGTGCTCTTTTCTGAAGTGCATGAACTTTTCAAGCTTTCTTTTTCTATAAACAACCATCAAGATTCGTTCATTGTGCATAGTGTACATAGGGTATAGTACTACTATACCACATAGTATTTGTTTAGTTCCAAGGTGGTAAGAGGTTTATGTAAGTAGTTTTGAAAAGATCTATGATAAATTATTTTGATGATGGAAGAAAGCAATAAAAGAGGACATGGGAATCCATCTGTTACATTTATGTTCTCTCTTCTTCTTCTTTTTGTTGTTTATTTTATTTTTTTATCCTCCACACACCTTTTCATTCATTGTGCGTGCTTGTGGGGGAATTTAAGAATTGCAAATGTTAGATGAGTTCGGACAAGGTGGGTGAGTGTTCCTTTTTATTCAACCCACACACTCGTCAACATATATATATTTATTGCAGGAAGAACATGATATGTAGGTTTCATGTTAGTTGAAACTTGAAAGTATGATGATGTCAATCCATTCATAGATAGGATGAGAGAGGTGCTTCTTGTTTGTTTCCATGAAAATGACAACTAATAGGTTATCCTTTCGATGAAATATCCTTCCTTCAAAATCTAAACCTAACCTAGCTATATACAACAATTACATTTAAAGTTTAATAATAAAAAAATGGCTTTTGATTTCATACTTTTAGCTTCAGTTATTTATAGATTTTACCCTTTCAAATTTTAATACCTCATCTTAAATTCCAAGCACAATATTTTTGGTTCCTAATTCAGAAAACCATTTAACAATAAAACCAATAATAAAATTGAAACAAAATATATGATAAAATACAGAAGATGAATATGTAACAATGAAAACATTGCTAACTAGTGATTTTTAAACTAAAAAACAACATTGGACGTGGAGGTTGAATAAAGTTGGTCGATGAAAAAAAAAACTGAAAATTATTAAAAATGAGAAACGAAATCAGACTAGGTTGGAGAACTCACATCAATTAGACATTAGAGTATTTCATTGTATATAAGTGAGTGCAAACCTCACACTCATGAGCCGTTTTTATGAGGTTGAGTTAGACTTAAAGTTCACTTTGTAATATGGTATTAGGCGAACCTATCCTATCGAGTATTTGTTGGGTTTATCAGGTCACCCGCTATCGGTCGTTATCGGATTACCCAAAATATGTTATCTCACGCACGAGCTGTCATGCTCGGCGTGAGGGGTGTGTTGAAGATCTCATATCAACTAAAGATTAAAGTATTTCATTGTATATATGTGGGTGCAAACCTCACACCCATGAACCGGTTTTATAGAGTTGAGTTAGGATTAAAGTCCTACAAAAAATTAGTTTTTTAAATGTTAAAAAAAAAAATTAGAATTAGGTTTCATTTTAATAAAATGGAAATTCCTTTATACTATATTTATAAAATGTAACGCAATATTGTAATGATGAAAAATGAAATGGTATGAAACACAAAGAGGTACCACGAAGTTGCTTTGATGGTGATAAGTAAGTTCATCAGAATTTGTCGCCTAAAACTTTGCCATTATGATATATTTTTCTCTTTGACCAATTGAGCAAATGAAGGTGACTTGCTTTTGACAATTATGTTAGACAAATCACATCTTGGCTGAAAAAAGAGATTGTGCAAAGACATGTGCAATCACGTAGTTTTTGCATATTTTAGAAATTTCCCTTTCATGTTTAGACCAATACTTTCAACATTTTGCTTTTAAATCTTAATTTACAATTCAAACATTGATTATTTAACCATGATATTCGGATAAATGCACGTTGTTTGATAATACCAGCTTCATATTAATCCAAAATTTCTAAATTCCGAAGGATTCAACTTTTAACGACTCTAAAATATTATTTTCAAAGTGTCTAGTCATATTAATTAAATTAAATTTAGTTTGTTTAAGAATTCTAAAATGGAAAATAAATATTTATTTATTTTTAAAAATAAATACATAGGACAAGAAATTGTTGTTGTATTTTGTTGTCTTTTTTATTCCAGACATAGAAGTAGAAATTCAACAACCATGTTGAAATGAAAACTGTAGATCAAACTTATCTAATACAAGTTGGTTAAAATTCTATGATTTTCAACCTTTAAGCATGTATATGTTCAAATATGAATTTGTTGGTTTTGTTTGCATTGTACCAATATTTGTGTCACTTTCGTAGTGGTCCTATGGTTAGCCTATCTCCAACGTACGTTTTAGGTTAAGTTACTTTAAATATGAAATTTCAAGAGTGATGAAGTTAAACTTCCTCCTTAATTGGCTGTTTTTAGAGGTAACTGACCTAACCTAATAACATATGACTCAGAAATAAGTGGGGGTAGAGAATAAACATGTGTAAGACTATGTCCTTTTGATTAAAAAAATTATAACTTTATAAAGTGAACTTATTCTATGCTTTCTTTTTATAACATCTAAGAGATTCTCTCCATAGAGTGGTTATCTTATGTCTAGCACATTTTTAGGTAAAGCCAAAGATGAAAAGTATCTATATATTAATTGAAAAATTGTAATCCAATACCAAATCCTTGTGCTACATGATGGTGGATGATTTTATAAACACAACAAACTCTCCCATAAACTCTTATATTCTACTAAGAGGTGAATTTTAAGTCTAACTCAACTTTACAAAATTAAATTATAAGATGAGATTTGTACTTACTTATATACTATGAAATGTTTTTATCTTTTGTTGATATGTAATCTCCAACCCTAATATCAGGAAAGAAAAAAATAATAGTTTCTTTCTCATGTTATTTAGAATTACAATGGTTGAATTCTAAATTAAAATAAGTAATTTACTTGCTTTTTTAGGGTGGTGAGAATTGGTTAATTAAAAAGTATTTTGTTTTTTATGATCACTGTAAAATAATAAAAATAATTCAGAGAAGATAATTTTTTTTTTGTAAATAAATAACAAAATCTTTTAATATTCACACATTAAAAAAAAATGGCAGGAAGATAAACAATATAGCAAACAAAGTTTCAATTCATTACTAATAATAAGGGAGTTTAACAATGTCAAAATAATCTTTGATTGCAAATTACCAACTTTAAAGTATTATATAAATCATGTTCATGAAAAATATTAAAAAATAATAAATGTAAAAAAAAATCAGGATTAGAGTTAATTATATTGTTAGTAAAGAAAATAAATATGTTGATGAGTTGTTATAGTTGATTAATTTATGATTTATTCCTAAAGAATATTTTCATTAGTATAATAGGTTAAATAAAAAAAATTAAATCTCGATCTAGTTAATAACAAAAAAAAAAACCATATTTATATATTTTTTTTCTTATAAAAAAATCATAGAAAAAGATTAAATCTCTTTATTTATTTTTGTTTGAGTAAATCATAAAAGACTAAATCATGTGATGTTTCTTTTTATAGTATATTCTTTCTTGTACTAATTTAAATCATTAAGGATATGATTAGGAATAAAAGTCTTTTACCTAATAAATTAAGATTTAAATAAATAAATTAATTAATTAATCAATCAAGTAGGTTAATTAAAAATAATAATTAAATTAGTCCCATTTCAAAATTCATGGGTGAAATGTAACCAAATTTACCTCGGTGTGATATTATTAACTACAAGAAATTTCCTTTTTTTCTCAATTTGCAAGATATGAATACAAAATTTTATTATTTAATTTAATTTTAATTAGTATTTTTCTCCACAAACTAATCTTAATTTCTGCTTTTGATTTTTAATATTTCACCGAAATTCAAATATAAAGCATAAAATATTTGTAATGAAAAAAGAAAATGCAAACAGAACCTACATCGAGAGAAAGCTTTGGTGTTTTGATGATAATACTTATTAACTTATTTGATTTTTTTAAAATAGAATAAAATTAAGGATTTTTTTTTCATTTTTTTCCTATTTCAAAGACAGCACAACTTATAATCACACTTTGATTTTAGAACCTCTCCAATACAAAATCTCACATAAAAGTATGACTCTTATTATAATATATTATTGCATTTAATTTAATGTTATTGTAACAAAAATAATTTACAATTTCATATGTTGTTTAATTACATAATGATATTTATTAATATTAATAGGGATTTAAACAACTTTAAGAATCTGAAAGTAGGTAAGAAAAAAGTTACTTGAAACAATAATGGTTTAATGTAGAAATATTTGCACAGAAATTCAAAGAAATAAGTGAAAAAAAAAAGTTGTCTATTGAAGATGAAACATTGACTATTGACTGAGCTTAGATGAAAGAAAACAGAGAAAAGTCAGAAACTGTTTCATTGGGAGCGTTGAGCAGTCAGTATTGATTGTTGACCGTACCTGCGTCCCCACCCACATGTCCTGCACCTTCCCCACATCCTATCATTCACCTTTGACCCATCTGTCATCTCATCATTATCCATTCACTTTTTTATTAAACACTTTTATTTCATTTATATTACTTCATTCAATTATATCCCTTTCATTCAATTATTTCTTTAACTCACTTATTTTAAATATTCAATAATAAGAATAAACATGTTTAAATGATATTTAATTGATTAAAATTTTTCTATCAAAATTAATTTCTAAGTGAGAAAACATCATTTTTCCAAATGGATTTGGTAAGAGAGAAAGAATGGAAAAAGGAAACACAAAGAAACATCCCATGCAGAAAAAAATGTGAAAAGCATTAATTGATTCACACTTAAATTGTCTAGAATAGCATAAAAAAATATTATCAATTATATTCTAACATTATTAGTTATATTATATATAATAATTTTTTTAATTTTACTATATATAATAAGATTAACTATAATTATAATAGAAGAATTAAGATTTTTTTTTCAAACCTTATTTTTGTCATAATAAAAAATAATAACAATAAGATGATATTTATTTACTGTTTTAAATAAATATTTAAGGAAATTAATTTTCAGTATATCTTTTTCTTCATTTCTTTGCAATCAATTTTTTTTGTTAATTTTTACCTTTTCTTTTTATCTTCTACATGCTTCTTCTTTCTTTCTTCGTTACCAAACATAAAACTTAGACCAAAAGATAATGTTGTTTAAACGGTTTTTCTCAAAGTTATTAAAAAAGGTATAAAAATGTATTTTTAAATGAATTTAACTCATAAATAATTTACTACTCATTTATATATTTAAAAAATAGTAGTATATAGTTTTGTTTGAAATTTTATTTGGTGTTTCAGGATAATATTCAGTCTGGGATTTTGAAATTCAGTTTCATCTCTATCTTCTCCAATTCTTTGCCACCTTACATTTTTTTTGTTGTGTCAGATTTTAATTTTCCAAAATTTAAGATGTCTAGTTTCTAGACAACTATTTGTCAAAGAAAATAATTACAGTATATATATATATATATATATATATATATATATATATAATACAATTATAGCCATACTTACCAACAAGTATACTAAATATTCATGCATAAGTTTGTCTTAATTATATTTATGCTAATGTACTAATACAAAGAACATCATGGAGGAAATTTTATTTATTCAAATATATTAATATATACTTGTGAAAGTATATTAATGCTTACACATAATATTTTTTACAACATCATTACAAATACCAACATAATTATCCTTATACATATAAATATAAATAAGTCTACACGGATTTCTATATAAAACTAATGACATTAATATATATTATTAAATAGTAATAAAAATTATGAATATTTTTTAAAGCAATACGAAAACTATTATTATTATTATCTATATAATGATTGCATACTGATAAATTAATATAATGATGATCTTAGTACTAAAAGTAGAAAATATTATGGTAGTGATATCAATCAATAAATTACTATTAAATTATAGTGAATTTAATGTAAAATTATAAAACCTTAATTAAAACAATTTACATAACAGGGAATATTTTATGTCATTTAGTGAGTATGTAACTCAATAAGCTAATGTGTATATTAATTTCTATAAACATAATAACACTACTTTTATTTTTCATATATTATAAATAGTATCTTATGCTAAATAGTTAGTATTTTCTTGTTAAAATAATATTATTCAAAGAACATAATTACATTGAATTTTTATTTTATATCACACAATTAATTATATTTATTATTTTGTATAATTGAATTAATAACAAAGTATATATATTTAATATACAATGAAAAGACTAACTTTTATATTAATTTTGAATTAAATAGAGGTAGTAAAAGAAAAAAAATAATGTTTTATATTATACATATTAATATATTATTAATAGTAGTTTGAAAAAAAATTAAAAGATATTTAAGAATTTTATTATTTGGTATTTAGATATACAATTATTAAGAATATCTAAGTAAATTAGTATCTTTTTAAACTATAATATTAAAAAAAATTATTAACGGAAGAGAAAAATATTAAAAATAACAAATACAACTTATAAAATAAAGTAATATTCTATTCTTAGTGTTAAAATAATTTATAAGAAAACTATATTTTTTATAAGATAAGATCGTATTTACATTTACATATTTAACATCTATTTGGCAATTTTATGAGAAAATAGAATAGCCTAGAGATTTGGATGAGGAAATTGCGTTTTTTTAAAATGAGTATTATTGGAGAGAGTGACATAAGGAAAGTGCAAGGATGGGAACTGTATAAATTGTGGGTTTTTTTATGTTAGAAATATATGAAAAACCATTACTTAATATTTATTATATAATAACGCTGGGATTATTTTATTATTATTTATTGCATGAATGATGTGAGTATTTATGGTGATTCTTGGTAAAAGGAAAAAAAAAGTTAGAAAGAAATGTCTAAAACGAGTGAATGTAGAAAAAACGTTAAAGTGAATCCGACAGACCAAAATCTGACAAGCCATGTTTAACATTTTTATTTTCTAATCTTCCTTAAACAATTATGCACAGATTTTGATTTCTTTTGGTTTTCTTTTATGTGTCTAGAAAAGATGCGTTTGACTTTGTATCTGATGAAAACGCCCACAAAAACCAAGGCTAAATAAACCTGAATCATTCATTCATTCATTCACTCTCCCTAATACTTAGCCACATCTATTGCATGCTCTCCTTCACATCCTTCTTATTCTCTCCTTCATCCTCCACCACACTGCCAAACTCTCACACAAACAACAACCTTAAACAACCACCATGGCAGTTGATGCTACTTACATGAATCTCTTGCCTTCTCAGTTACTCACCAACAGGTACCTGCAAAATCATTTTTTATTTCTTCTATCTTCTCTCCAACCTCAAAGCTTTCATGGTTTCTTATATATGTTCTTGCTGTCTCTGCAGGGAAATCATCAAATCCAATCAGCAACAACATCATCATCAATTGAACTTTGATTACATCTACAATACCCAGATGGATTCACCTTTGCCTCTTCCACCAGCAGCAATGCCTGAATCTCTCTTGTCCCTGTACCAATCCTCCTTCTGTGATCCAAACAAGGCAGACAGTGGTCTCACCTACAATCTCCCCCTCCAGAGAAAACGTTCAAGAGATTTCACCTCTGAATTAACCTCTCTCCCACCTCACCACAAGAACAAAATCTCTCCACAGCCTTCTCTTCTCAGCCAAGAGATTCTCTACCAGTTTCAGCATCAACAATCTGAAATCGACCGAGTCCTTGCACAACATGTAATTAATTCTCCACCCCCTCAATGTTTTTTTCACTCTTTTTTTTTTTAATTTCAAAACAAGTCACCATTCATTTATGAACCCTGATTTCCTGCATCAACTTTTCCACACATTCAATAACGCATAACCGAAAATCTGACGACTCATGTTTTTCCACTGATCAATCTTCATTCAACAGTTACAGTATTACACCGACTGCGTGAGTGTCTGAAAAAAAAATGGCAGCATTCATTTCAATCCCGTTCCATTCATAAAAGCTAGTAACCGAACAGAAGAGCCAAAAAATTTCAAATTTTTTTCAAACTTGTTCATAAATAATAGTCTTGCTCGCTTGTTAAGAATTCAACAGTATAGAATTTTTGAAGGTGCTAGCAATCATTTTTTCTTCACATTTTTCTTTTGTTAAAGTTTGATTGGATCATTATTAATGTGTGGTGTGGAATTGAGCAGACGGAAAAGGTGAGGATGGAATTGGAGGGACAAAAAATGAGGCAATCGAGGATTTTAGCGAGCGCAATTCAAGAAGCAATGGCGAAGAAGCTGAAGGAAAAGGACGAAGAGATTCAGAGAATGGGAAAGTTGAATTGGGCACTTCAAGAGAGAGTGAAGAATTTGTCCGTGGAGAATCAAATTTGGAGGGACCTTGCACAAACCAACGAAACCACTGCCAACTACCTACGAACCAATCTGGAGCAAGTTTTGGCGCACGCCGGAGAGGAACGCGCGGCCGTGGCGGACGACGCGCAGTCAAGCTGTGGGAGCAACGACGCCGTGGAGGGCTGCGAGGACACGGCGGCGTCGGGCGGTGGCGCGAGGCTGTGTAGGAGCTGCGGAGCGAGGGAGTCGGTGGTGCTGTTGTTACCATGCAGGCATCTTTGCCTCTGCACGATGTGTGGGTCCACTGTACGGAATTGCCCTATTTGTGACTCTAGCATGGATGCTAGTGTGCATGTCAATCTCTCTTAGCACACTTCCTTACATAGGTTTTCTTTCATTGTAGAATTAAACACAAACTTAGAGAAAAAAAAAATAGAATGTAGAATTCTTTTGTTGATATACATGTTCTTTTTCCCTTACCTGATTATTGATAAATGGTAAAATTGTTTGAATAAAAAGTAGTGATGGGTGTGAAGTGGGGAAGAGGAGTTGATTATTTTGGGTTGAAGAGGCAGCAAAAGTCTTAAAAGTGGAGACAGAGCTAAAATCCTGATAAAGTGAATGAATGCAAGAGAGTAAAAAGGAAAGTGAGAGAGAAAAAAGCATGATGGCATGGGCAAAGGATAAAGTTTTGGCATCATTGTTTCTTGTACCACTCCTCTGCTCCATTATGGGAATAGGATGCTTCCTCAATTCTCTCTCTCTTCTTTTTCTTCTTACTCTTTCACCTTCATCCACCCTTTTTTTCTTTCTTTCTATAATTCTTTGTCCCCACTCTCCATTTTTTTCTCTCTATTCTTTTCCACCACACCCTTTTCTTCTCCCATTCCAATTTACTTACAATTACCACAACAATTCCTTTCAATAACATTCTTAATGTATTCACAAATTCACAATCCAACACTCAATTCATTGGTTCCTGTTATATCAGTTAAAAGTTATAAACTAGTGTATAATAACAACAATTTAATAAGTTACAGTGTTTTTTTTTTGGCTAATGGGGACTGAAAAGTATATATGAGACGTGATGTTTAAATACAGCAGCATGAGAAAGCACATTAAAGGAGAGAGCAAAATTTTGGTTACTTGGAATAAATATGATAGGAAAATTTGAAAAGGGATGGCAAGCATAATGAATGGTAGAAGTATCGATAGTTATGCCAATTTTAGAAGAAAGTAAGTGCTTAATTTATGAAAAAGAAAGTGATGAATCTTTTATTGTGTTTGGATTAAAAAGGAATAATGAAATATAAGTGAATAAAATGGCAACAAAATTACTTAATATCTGCACTTTACCTTGTGTTTGGACATTGATGGTGGAATCTACCATTCATAGCAAGAGATATCGGTGGATAGACGTGTCGAATCTGCAGAAATTTAGCAGATATATATTCTTCCAAAGTTTTTAAATAAAAATACATGATATATATTTACATATAGCTTAAGAGATAATTTAAATATATATTTGTTTTGTTTGAATAAAATATGCATTTGTGTGTGTTTAAAATTGAAAGATGAAGGTAGAGGCATCCTTTTCAGTCTCTTCCTAACTTTATCTTGGATCTTTTCCCAATACTAAAAAATGTTGTGTTGTGACTTGTCTGTGACAGAAAAGAAAGAGAAAGTATAATTTTAGTTGTACTTCTCTTCTCAATTTGGGATGGAATCATTCAAATCTTCACATATCCTCCTCATTCTATCCCTTTTCTCCTTTCCTATTCAATTACCTTTTTATTCTTTCTTCTTTTTTCCCTTTTTCTTTTTTATTTTCTTAAGTCCACCACCACCACCACCACCATCTTTATGCTTTTTGGAACCAAAAGAGTATAACTCACTCTTTCATCTAATTCAATATTTCCAAAAACTTCAAATAACTATCCCTAACTTCATATCTTTTATTCACTCAAAAATCAACTATGACCTATGGTTTTAGGTAAAAAAATCATTCTAGAAGGTAAGATTTTTATTTAAGGAACTTACTAGGGTTTTCCATTTTCGCTACTTTTTTTATTTTTGTTTTATTAGTTTTTATCATATTAAAGTGATTTAGGGAAGCACAACACAGAAAGTGACTTACAATTTAAATGGTATAAAATATGAATAATAAAGAGGAAAATGAGAAAAGAAGATGATGGGTGACAAAAGTTGTATATATGAATCGAAATTCTATGTAAAATTTCGTATTTATTTTTTATATATAGAATTAAATATATAAAAATTCGTATGTATTATTTACTTTACATACTAATCTTAATAACAAAACTTTTTTATAATAATTTTTATTTTAACTTCTATAGTTTCGAGTTTTAAATTGAACATTAAAATTTATAATATTGATTGAAATTGATTTTGAGGATGCTTTTGTTATAAAATGAAATTAATAGTAAAATCTGTGATTGAATGTACAAACGACTTCAAATTACTATAAATTAGAATATTTTTTTTGGACAAAAACATTTTTTTTTCATAGAAAAATCAAATGTTAAAATATACTTAAAAATCAAGTTAATTAGTATTTCGATATGTTTTGAAAATTTTAACATAAAATCGAACACATATGGGTTTAAATAAATTTTGGAAAGTTATCTTCTCCCATAAATTCATGTGAAAGACTCATAATTAATCGTGATATGCAAACATGCTATAAATATATACTCATTAATTTTATTTTCAGTCAATCCCAAAATAGTTAATTAGAATTACACAAATTTCAATCAATAAAAAAGGCATATTAGAAAAGTAATAAAAAATACATTACTAAGTTTTATAAAACACAATCCATAATGCAATAAATACAAATATAAATAGAATTTTAAAATATTTCTAATAAATAATGAAAGAAATTATACACTCATCTCTTTTATTCTTTTGTCTAAAAAAAATATAATGAAATCATAAAAATTCTTAATAATTTTTTTTAATTAATTAAAAGTGATCAAATGAGATGCTGAAATTAAGAAAATCATTTAATAATAACTAATTTAAAATTTTTATGAAAAATTATTAAATAATAACTAATTTAGAGAAAAAAATAATTAATCACTATATTGACTAAATTATATATTATTTTACAAATTAAAAAGTTATTAATATTTAAATTAATTTATTGTTAATATAAATTTATAAATTAATTTTTAAATTGATATCTAGTGTTAGATATCAATGTTTTAATTACTAATTATTTTAGATTTTAAGTTAATTTTTAATTATAAATTAATGATTAATTTATAAGATAGTTAGTAATTAAAATTTTGATAATTAATTTTAAATACTAATTTAAAAATTATTTTATAAATTTTAATTAATAATAAAAAAAATATTTAAATATTAATTATTTTTTAATTTATAAAATAATATTGAATTTAATTAATGTAGTAATTAATAATTTTAAACAAATAATTCGTGACATCAATTTTAGAAAAAAATAATAATTATAATATTATCACATTTGCTTTAAATAATATATTAATTTAATAAAACTAATTTTTTATTAATAAAAAATAATAAATAAATATAAACTATTTTAGAATAATTTAACTTTATTACAAATTAAACTGAAAATAATCAATTACTCTAGTCAATCAAATTTAAACTATTATATAGAAATATAATAGCAGTATAGAAATATTCTAATGATACTAAAAGCATGTAAAATAAAAAAAGGTTTTAATAATATAGAGTGAAAGGTAGTAAAGTTGATATGATGAATTGGTGGATGGTCAGAATAAGGTGTTAGAAAGATGGGTGAAGCAGTAATATATAGTACTACCACTGTCCAATGTGCATGTGTTGTTGGGCATTAACGTCACCATGTGTTTGCCAAGTAGACTCTGACACATCAGAATCACTTAGCTACTTTCCCTTCCCTCCAAGGGACACTGCCCTACACACTCTCACAGACACGGACACTAATTCATAACAACACTTTCTCCTTTCTCTACTGCCCTACCCATCATATACCCACAACAACTGCTTCAATGCCCCATTTCATCCACAAATACAACTGCACTCAATTCTGCATGCAATCAAAACTTTAAATCACTTTACACCAAACACTATACACCTATTCTCTGCTTTTCATGGGAAATTAGATCACTCTAATATGCTCCTACACACATAACAATAAATAAAAGTATTAGTTCACACTAATATTACGAATCTTATTTGTACATATTTCTAACTTCACATTTCTCTTTGTATTGCACACATGATATTTTTTCTCTATGATCCCCACTTCTAAGATGATCTCTCTAGTTTAAGTTGATACTATAATGTTATATTTGTCTCAGGATCTCTAGAAGTAAATTAGGACTTTACAAACTTTTTTTGAACTAGTTGTTTTCTTTTATTTAGAAGTTAATAATTTTGATTAATAAAAAATTATCATAGATTTAGATCAGATTAAAAATGATATTGTGTGATTAAAAACTGACATGTTTGTGCTTATCCCATTATCAAAGTAACATTGTCCGTTGAATATGCATGTTGTTGAAGTTTGACAGAAGCATTGAGTTTTGTTGTAATGGGGTAACTTGAAAATTTGGCATAACATGAGATGTCTGAAAAACATAAAGAAATGTATGGAAGAAGAGTGCAGTACATTAGTGGTATTCATGGTCAGACCCTGATTCAATGGAAGACCAACTCGTTATCCAAAAGAGAGTGGGTAAATGGGAATACTCATAAAACAACGTCAAACCAAACACCAACATCTGAGGACCACTCAGCATTGGAAGTTGGACTGTGATCTAGAAACAAGCACCTGTTGATTTTGGCTTAATTCCAAGTCCCACATCGGTGGGTTCATTGTTTGGGAAGGAGGTTTGAGGGTTATAAATTAAACTCTTCTCCTTCACTGTTATATATCCCAATTTGTAATATCTTCT
>Ga0123342_1004457_pt1 | contig 21350 bp, 8 predicted proteins | sample Turbeawhitnodule_FD_89960 | JGI IMG/M metagenome (GOLD analysis project Ga0123342, IMG submission 89960) | Root nodule microbial communities of legume samples collected from Mexico - Turtle bean Mexico white nodule | ecosystem: Host-associated > Plants > Roots > Nodule | place: Mexico: Nepantla...
ACAAATAAATTTATATAATAATTATATTAATTAAAAAAAAGTAAAGATAAAAATTATAATGTTATTTAATATAAAAATATTTTTTATCAAATATTTATAATTATAAATATTTTAATTAAAAATAATTATAATTTATAAATAAATAAATTAAATTAATTTTTGAATAATTTTTAAATGTAAGGGCAAATATGTAAAGTTACATTTTTATCAATTAAAAAAAATACAATTTCAATCACACCCATAACATTACTCACAAACTTTTATAAACTTTCCTCACACTTTCCACTCTATTTACCTTAATCCAAACACCCTAACTTTCTTTACACTTTATCTTTAAATTATCTCAAATTCACTCCCTCATTTCCACTCTCTAATCCAAACAAAGCATAAAATTCACCTCAAAGTAGTTTATTACATTATAACTAGTTGGAGTTAAGAAAACCACAGTTTATAAACTATGATTAAAAGTATATGTGATAAAAAAAAAGACAAATTAAACTTAATTATACTCTAAAAAATATTATTAAATATAAAATAATTTTTAAAATAAAAAAGAATTAGTTGTTATATTAATTAAATTAGATATTATTGTATAAACTAAAAAATTATTGATATTTAAAGTAATTTCTAAATTTAAATTATAAAGTTGATAACTAAAATTTTATTAATTTAAAAATTATTTATTAATAGTAAAAATTAATTTAAATATTAATATTTTTTTTTAATTTCTAAAATAATATCTAATTTAGTCAATATAATAATTAATTATTTTTTATTTCTAAAATTCTTTCTATTTATTGATTTTAAAAATTAAAATAAATTAAAAAAATATTTTAAATATATTCAACTATACTACTTTCTTTCTAGGAATGTAATTAATTAATTTAGGTATCTGAATTAATTACGTTACTTACTATAATTATTTGCATTACTTACTAGAGGAGGTTATAAAAGGAAATTATCATTTTACTTCTTTCAATTCAAATTGATAAACAAATTTGTTTATTAACAACACCAACAAATAATATTCTTATTGAATAAATGTGTCAACCCAATAAATATAAATATAGAAGTCTTCCAGTTAGAAAAAAAAAGGCACAGGGTATTAAATTTTATAATCTTAAAAACTCCTTAATAGTAATTAATCAAAGATAATTTCTCAAGTAAAAGTGATTTGTATCCTAAACAATAACTAGAGAATTAGAAAAAACAAACTAGAATAAGATAATAAGAAATATAACAAAACTTAAATTAAAGGCTAAATTATTATTTTTTGATTGATTAAACCAATATTGAGTTGAATTACTAATAGAAAAAGAAATTGATTTTTTTTAAAAGAAAAAAAATGTTTTCATTTGAAAATTGTTCCGAGTAAAATGGATCATTTACACATAGATAATGAATCTAAAAGATCTTATAAAAATAAAAATAATTAAAAATATAAAATAAAAATTATATAAATAAATGTATGAACCAAAATTACAAACAATTAAAAAAATTAAGACACTAAAATTTCAGAAAAAAATTAAAAATATTGTAAATTAAAAAAAATTAAACCTTATAAGATACATTAATTAAATGCAAAATAGAAACCTAAATATCACAAAAATAAAATGCTACTACTTTTATCTAAAGTTATTCTCAGTTTTAATAATTTTTTTTCAAAATTATATATGTTCTATGATATAATTAATTTTTTTCCAAATTTTATCGTATGTAAACTATTTCAATAATTAATGAATAAGTGAAGTAAATGTAATGTATTTATTGAGAGTAAAATAATTTTAGTAATGAGTGTATTAAAAAAAGGATTTATAGTATTTATAACTTGACTTTTCCACGTGGCGCTCAAATATGAAGACACCGTATGTATTAACAAGCCAGACTCGTAACTGCAGAAGAACCGTATCCGAGTTGCCCGACCCGTATATTTGAAACCGTATCATGTGACCCGACTCGTTATCATCTTCTTTGATGTTTTTTGGTTCTTCTGAAACTCAAATGCAAAAATTCACTACAAACCCTAAAATCCGTAGCTCCGTTTCCTCAACAGGGCGTTGGTCGAATCGTAATTCGAAGAGCGAATCGAATGGGGAAGAGAAAAGAGCGTCGCCTCGCTGCTCTCAGCAACACCGGTCGCCGACTCAAACTCGATCTTTTTGCGGAACCCTCTGGTAGTCACTACCTTTGCTTCCTATAACCTCTCGTGAATTTTCAAAATTTTTATTCTGTGATTGTTTGTCCTATTACTTCGAATTCGATAACCCTGATTTTGGTCCACATCTTTGCTGAATATGGATTTTTTTTTTAATTTGTACTAGTACTGCTTTCTAAGGTTTTGTTGGGTTTAATTGAGAATGATAGTAATATGATTTGTATGTGAATTTCGAACGAGATAGTTTATCCATTTCAATGTCTCTATGATCTTTTCCCTGTTGTATTATTTTTGCTTTCTAGTTTTTTTGTTCATATTTTTCTTCTATGTTTAGTGGAAGTGATTGTAGCATGACTTGTACGTGTATTTGTTAGTTTAGTATTACGAGACTGGAATGAGTTGATATATGCATATTACAATGATTCTTGTCTTATCTCATCATACTGTATTGTTCATGCTTTCTGGGGTTTCTCGTATTTTTTATTTTAACATTGTCGTTGATTGAAATCAGGTGTGTGCCGTTGTTACATAGTTTTTTTGTTTTAAGCGAAATAAAAAGTTTGAGTTTTCACATTTGAGCACTATCCGGTGGGTAGTTCTATCCACGTATTGTCTGAAAAATAATTGGCGCAAGTGCAATGCCCTGGAATGTGCATGACTAGTAGAGCTATGCACAAGACATATTTTGCTGTAGTAGATTACTGATTTTGAAAAGCTATGCTTTGAGCGTTGAGTTTAATGCACCTATCAAAGAGGATGCCAGGGATTTTTTTTTGAGAATCAAATTATGGAAATGGTTTTTTTTAATACATTTATTTACTTCTTATGCTATGTTCTTAATCTGATACCTCTTCAGGAGAGTTGGGTGGCTCCACTCTACATGGTGATGCTGGAGGAGATACTGATTCTCAACATCGTGATGGGTTACCCAATTCACCCTCGTCTTCAGGTGGGTTCTGTCAGTTTTCTCAAAAGGACTATATTTAGAGGACATGAGTGCTCAACATTAAATTGGTGGAAATATGGATCTATATATACAAGACATGTTTTGTTGTTTGCCCCAAGAAACTGTTCTCAGACTGTAGGGCTGCTGTGTGGTCTTGGGAACATTCATTTCAGATGAGGTCGGCCCTGCCACTTTGAAATATGAATGACTCCTAATCTCGTTTTTCCCCCTTTGGCTGCATCAAGGGATTACTGAGGTTCAGACGGTAAAAAGTTTTATCGGTTCGTATGTTTTTGGCTTTATTTGCTTAATGGCTAACTGACATTTCTCATTGTAACAGGTGACTTAATGATACAAGCTAAAGTGCTTGTGAATCTATTTTTCATCCTTGAGTTTTGCTTTTTGTCTTATGAACTGTAGCACACATTTTTTAATAGTTTTTTAAAAAAAAAAAATTAATACTCTTGCTGTTGCATGGTCTGTACTCCAGCATTTATGTAGTTTCTAACATGCTGGCATCTTGTCTTCAGGTCAAGAATCACAGAATCCCTTGCTGTTACTTGGGCAATATAGTGATGATGAAGGGGACGACCGATCAAGCAGAGGGCTTAATGATGTGAATTTGCAAAGCCCTGTGCTCAATGAAGAGGTATTCTACTACCTACGAATTTGCAAAACTTTGACTATATCGTACTAGATATGGATCTGAGCTTCACATTTGTGGCTTTCCTTGCAGTGCTTAAATTGATATTTCTTGATTTTAATAATCTTCATAATTGAATCTCTTATGGCGAGGAGGGGTGTGCCACCAATACTTGGCCTGGTTCAATGTTAGTGTTACATTTGAATTCCTCTTTGATGGATTAAGCGTATGCTCCTGTTATTGAGAGAGTGATATCCTGTTTTCTTGATGGCTATGAATTACGTATCTTTTGTTAGCAAATTTGTAAAATTTACAATTGTTGTCCTGTTTTATTTTCTTGGTGTCCTTTGCTTGAGATGCCCTTTTCTGATGCTGTAATATGACATTTTTTAATTTTTTAATTTGAGGCTTATGGTTTGCAAAAGTTTATGAATACTTCTTTTGAATGGAATTCTGTTTACCATAACTTTATAATGTAATATGAAATTCATATTTTTTTTTGGTACTTCTATCTTGAAGTATGAGTTATGTGTACTCATTTTTTATGTTTCATTGCATCGTTTGATATTTGGTGTGCTGACCTAGTCATAACAAATTAGAGAAAATATTGTCTATGGAATGTGTGTGGTGCGTAATCCTACAGTAAATGAGCTACATTTTCATTTATTATTTATACTTTTTGCTGTTTTATTTTCGTCAGGGTAAGGGTGAACTTGATGATGGATCCAAAGATTTGAATATCAGTGTCTCTGCAGATCTTGTTCCTCACAATAATGAACAGCAAAATGCGATGCCAAATTCTACTTCACTTGATGTTGGATCCTGTGGAAGAAATGAAAGTCATGGTGTTACTGAAAATTTAGAAAACGGAATGGTATCCAAAGATCAAATATATGTTTCTGAAAGTTTTGATGAAAGAGTTGTCACTGATGTTGGTTTGGGGTGGAAGATTGTGATGCACGAGGAAAGCCAAAGCTATTATTACTGGAACACTGAAACCGGTGAAACGTCATGGGAAGTGCCCCAGGTCTTGGCTCCTGCAGATCAGTTGCCTCATGCTTCTGTCAATGATAAAACAGAGGGTGCTGCTGTTGGTGATAGTTCCAGTGTGCCCTCTACTGGGATGCTGGACACTTCTGCTGCTTTCACTACTGATACTTCTTTGGATGCTACAAGGACTTCTCATAAAGAGTTGTGTGGTCATGGGTCCCAGATGAATGGAGGTAGTGTTGAATGTAGAAGTCAAAATCAGGGTTCTGATGATAATGGTAATGAGTTGACAAGAGATGATGGTCATATGAGTATTTCCGAAGATCAACATCATTCATCTGTTTCCAAGTCTAGTATTGAAGAACAGCAAGCGGACATTGATTTTCCTTCTCGACTTGTGAATCAGTGTGAGAGTTTGTTAGAGAGGTTGCAATCACTGAAAAAGTATGTATATAGCTGCTCTTTATTATTTATTTTCTGAATTTTGTTTGATTATTTATTTATTTCATAGTGTGAACAGCTTATATCTTCCAGTTCTAGATTAAGTAACTAATAGAATACTTCACAGGTCAAAGGAAAATCTGCAAGGCCAGGAATTCTTGTCAAAGTACATGCTAGAGATTGAGATTAGGCTCTCTGATATTAGGTGTCTTGCTTCATATGGATCATCTCTGCTTCCTTTCTGGATGCATTCTGACAGAAAGATAAATTTGCTTGAAAGTTTAATCAACGATGATTTGCTTGAAACTGGCAAGTCTTCACATGATGAAGTTGAGGATAAACATGTCCCTGTCTCTGAAGAATTGGGTGACCAACTGAATGGTATGGAACATGAGTCTGAGGTAGATCAAAATAATAACAAAGGGAGTCTTCTTACTTCTGATGCTTCTAATGGATCTCAGGTTGATGCTTTGGCTGTAGTTGTAAAAGATATCAACAATAATTTGTTTACCAATGGTCAGCATGTTCCATCGTCTAGTTCTCCTGGTAGTCATATGGAATCATATGTAGAGATTAATTCAAAAGCTGAAGCAGTTATAAATCCTCAAGAACCAATTCATAAACATGGGTATGTATCTAGTGAAGATGTTGATATGGATGTTGATATGGAAGTCGAAGATATGAATTCCTCAGACAATACTACTGTCATAGATGTGCCTGTTGCAAAGGATTCTGTTCAAACAGATCAAGTGGTTCAGTTGAATCCTCCTATTGACTACCATTCTGTGTTGCTTGAGGAGGGTGAGTTTGTTGTTCCTCCCCCACCAGATGATGAATGGATTCCTCCTCCACCCCCCGATAATGAGCATGTGCCTCCACCACCCCCTGATAATGAGCATGTGCCTCCACCACCACCGCCAGATGATCAGGTGCCTCCTCCACCTGGGGATCCGCTACCACCTTCTTATAGTGTTTTACCATCTTATGCAGAGACAGGGCAACCCCTTTCCTATGCCCAATATACTCTATCTTATCCTGGTGTTGCTGTTGAATATTATGGTCAGACAGCTGCTGAAGTCCCCTGCAGTAATATATATGGACAAATTGCTATCCCCCCGGCACAGATTTACTATAATAGTGCAATTCCTAACATGTATAGTGAAAGTCCTCAAGTTATGATCAATCCAACTGACACCGTTGCTTATTATGATGTTCAAGATGGTAAGTTTGTATTGGTACGCGTTTTGATAGTGAAGTATTACTATTTTTATATTACTGTAAATATTCTTGTCCGACTATGAGTAATTCCAACATTTCTATAAATCAATGTGATTTCCTATAATTTTTCAGGAGCTGGTTCACAGTCCATACCTGCTATCAATATTAACGGTTCTGGTGTTGGTGAGGCCAACTGGGTATCTAGTGATGTTCCGTCCACCTCATCTAGTATCCATGCACCTGCAACTGTTTCAGTTGATGAAGGTGTTTCATTACCTCCGGCTTCTTCTGAAACTGCTGCAGAAAATAATGCCCCATCAATTGCTTCTAAACCGCAATCAAAAGGTACAGATGTCAAGCAATTCAGTCTAGTGTTATTGGTTGGTTGATCCTGTTTCAAATTTAGTTTGTAAAGTTGAGAGAGGCTGATTGGTTTTGTTGGCAATCTAAGGGTTCTAGAACACATTCCTAGGTTTACTAGGTAATATATCATGTTTTTAATAATTGATTGTATTCAGTTGCAATTACTTGGTAGTGTTGTTTGAACCTTCTTCCTCCCTCCTTGTATTGGCTGACAATAATATGGGTGTTATATTTGTATGCACGCCTTTCCATTTGTGGATTGTGAGGTTAATTCATGTTTTCAAATAGTCCACTCTAAGACAATGCATTTTTGGTATTTTTGATGTCCATTGATTATAATTAGGTTTATTTATTTTTCAAGCATCTGCATACAGCTTCTTCCTAATTGTTTTTATTTGTTCATTCTTGTAATTTGAAATGCAATTGTTGAATGTTGTTTGTACCCCTGTGAAGCTACATGATAAATAGCAATCCTGCCATTCTTGATTCTTAACTTTTCTTTCGTTGTTCTCAGTTGTACGGACTAGGAAGCGAGCAGTTGCAGTTGGATCCTCGTTAAAGTCTAATAAGAAGGTTTCAAGTTTGGTAGACAAGGTAGGATTTTTTAAAATAAAACATGTATATTTTCTTATTTCATTCGCCCATATTCTTTCTTCTTCAATGTGAAATTTATCTTAGTTTCTAGTATTTGACCTTTCTGCTCTCTTTCTGTTGTTTATCATTATTAGTGGAAGGCAGCTAAAGAGGAGATGCTTGAAGAAGAGGAAGAAGAACCTGATAGTGTGTATGAGGCCTTAGAAAGAAAGCGCCAAAGGGAAATAGAGGTTTGCACGTGGAACTTACCTTCATAAAACGTTGCACTCTTCCGAATTTTTGTCTCTCAATTTCCTTTGATTTTAGGAGTGGCATGCCAAGCAAATTGCAAGCGGAGAGGCCAAAGATAATGCTAATTTTCAGCCTCTAGGTGGTGATTGGTATGGAACTCAGAAACCTTTAATTTCGGATTGACGCATTGTCCATCTTGCACCAATAATTAGATTTCTTGTTTTATTCAGGCGAGAAAAGGTCAAGCGCAAGAGAGCACAAGCAGCAAAAGAATCTGTTAGCAAACCGCAAGATGCTATTAAGCAAAACCAACAACAGCCTGATCCGAATGAACTCGCCAAGGGTCTCCCAAGTAATTGGCAGGTGTGTTTTCATCATCCTTTCAATGCGCTCTTAAAAACAATCTCATTCAGTATATTAGTTTGTGAAATGCCTGCAATATCTGTTGTCCTCACTTTTCTAGAATGAGAAATTTAATTTGAGGAGGATTGGTTAAAAGCATTTCTGATTACAGAATTTATATTTCTTCAACTGAGCTAACTTGGGGTTACCACTTTTCCTGAGTGTTCTCAACTACTAGTAAACTTGTTTCCATTTTCTGAAGCAAAATACATAAGTAATAACAATAACTTCTATACACCGAACGTGATTCATTTTCTCAATATCATCGTGTTTGAAAACTGTGAAACTGATTCATTTTGATCTTCATAATTTTCACTTGCCTTTCAGGCTTATTGGGATGATAGTACAAAGCAGGTTTATTATGGTAACACCATCACCTCGGAAACAACATGGACTAGGCCAACAAGATGAGCAGTGATGATGCACCGACAGCTACACTGCCTAACAAAGAATTTTAATGCTTAGAACTTTTTTATTTCTCTTTTCCTCGTATTATGTTACTAGGCTTCTTTAATTAGTTTCTGGGGGGCTTACTAGAAAACCAACATCCTTGATTTATTCCTTTTTAGTTTACTGCAACAGCGCATTTCTAAATAGCAGCGCACTTTTTTTGTTTGAAAGGGTGGTGGGGGTGCAGAATTGAACCATGGTAAATATTATTCTGAACCATTTTTTGTGTGTATAATTCAAAGGAAGATAACCCGTAGATTTCTTCATAATGATAAATGAATTTTTAATTTATATGTAAGGTAGTAAACAAAAAATTCGAAAAAAGTATATATTTATTTGTTAGTTTTAATTTATGAAAAAGTTCAGATAATTTGTCTTTGAAGTGTTGTTGTTTTCTCTATGAAAAAGCTTTCTATTCACTAATGGAAAGTATTGAAGTTACGTGGGAACTGGTCTGCAACCCTTGGAATGTAAAATCATGAAAATGGGTTAAAGTTTGTAAAATCTGGTGAAAATTATTGGTCAACTTTTAGCCTTATTCTCTGTCTCTATTTTTTATTTTTATTTTCACTTTTTTTCATCTATTTTAAGTTTTATTGAGTACTTTAATTTTTACTGTTAAATTAAAGACGAAAAGTAACTCGTTAAAGAGAAATACTTTTTTTTTTCTTTGAATGAAAATAGTCAATTTTAATTCCTAATTATTTTTTAGCCTGCTCAAAAGTTGACTAAGTGGTGGTGGTACTACACTACTACTGTAATAATTTTTGTAATTTTTCATTATCATTATTATTAGTTTTGATAATGAGAACAAAAAATTAAACTAAAATTAATGTACTACTAAAGAATAAAATACAAAACCTTACACGAGTAGATATTGTTTTTGAAAGGACTAATAGAAAAAATAGAATAAATTCTAGTTCTAAAATTAATTTATTAAATTTAACTCAACTAAAAAAGATATAATTATTAACTAAAGGTTGCAACGAATGTATCAGATAAGTTTTATTTCAAATTAGAATGAATAGGATAAGGTCTATTAATTTATTTGATCCATTAAAAATTTAATAAAATATTTCATTCAATCCAATCTATTAAAAACAATTCAATCTTATCCACTCATTAACAATTTTTCACCGGATAAATATATTCAATTTATTTTTTATTGGATGCATCCATAAAAATAATACCTTTAAATTTAAAATAGTTATTTTAAATTATATTTTGAAAAGAATTTCAAAAAGAATTTTAAAGCAAATTTAAAATATATATTTGATTTTTTAAAATTAAATTTAAGAAATATTTAATTAAAAAATGGTATGTTAAATATTGTACCGGAGGATTCAATGGATTGATTTACATACATATTAAGCATATGAATAATGAATAAATGAATTGTCTTGTCATCGTTAACTATATATCACATACAAATTACATAAGTTATATTTGTATATAAAATTTATGGCAGCAGTTTAAATATTTTTTTTATGATAGTTGGATATCATGTTTAAAGTTTTAAAAAAATAATTGACCCGAAATTGTTTGTTAAAAATCTTAAATTGAGAATAAGTAGAATAAATAGTCCGTGGTTAAAAAAAATGAAACTGGAATATTTCTTTAATTTTTATTAAAAATAGTTGGAAAAAAGAATAAAGACCTTAAAGATCATGAGACGTGTATTCCATAAAAGTGATAAAAGAGAAGATAATAGAGTTGTATAATTATTATTGAAAAATTGTATACACTTATAAGATATACATATATGTTTTCCAAAGGTGATAAATTTATGATAAGACAAATAAGATGTACTAACTTTTGTTCATCAAGAAAACCATAAACCTTTTACAATATGGAAAAGATTATTCACCAAAACAAAAAAGGCAAGAGAAAAAAAGTAAGTGTGGATATGCAGTAACTTGCGTGGATCTTTCACTGGTGTCAGTTAACTCTTTTTCAGGTTTGTAAAATGACAGACTTTAGAATGCATTACCATTATTGCAGTTATATTTGATACAATTAAATGCTTTTAAGATGGAGTTGGTTTCCTAGAGATAGACAAGAAGGGGTCAAATAACTTTGATTATTGTGTTCCATGATCCCATTGCTGTGTATTTTTTCTCAGGAAGAGCTCCACCCATTAAAGAGGAAAGATAAGGGATGAAAACTTAATTCAAGTATAATGCTAATTTATAACATTTTAAGTCAAAAAATGTAACTACTACAGTAATGCCAAGGTTAATTAGATTAGATAGTGATGTATGTTGGTAGTAATTATTAGTATATTTCCTCACATACTAATATTTCAAGTGGAATTACAAAATTCTGCGCATTACATCATCTCACGCAAGCCCAGAACCTCAATTGACCAATGCAATCTTCGGTATATATATATGAGAGAGGAAATTAAAGAATACTTCAAGCAAAACATGCATTTGTGGTGACCGATTCTTCACCTTCTTCGGTCATCCCCGTATGTGTCTTCAGTTTCCTTATCCTTTAAGAAACCAAGAAAAGCAAGAAACCCAAAAAAGAAGAATCCACCAGACCAGTTGCCTCCGCCTCCACCTCCTCCACCACCACCATCATCATCATCACGAGGTGGAAATCCAGTTCCTCCATCGTCAAGTTGTGGTGACTTCTCCTTTCCTGAAAATTGAATTAAACCATGATGGACAATCTAGAACATGCTTGGGAAGAGTAAGGGTCTATTAGTAACAAATAACATTTAGGTGTTTCATACAGGTAGCACAAAGCCCAATGGAGTTAACTTTATATTAGAAGGACTTCTGCTAAATTTTCCATGTTAGGCAGCAGGTATCTTTTAGAAGGGACAAATAAAGGCTTGTTTGGAGAAACTTCAACATAAGCACTTCTAGAGAGAAAAGTAAAAAAGGAAAAGTAATTAGGTTCTCCATAAACTAAAATTAGTTTATAATGACTTCATTTGAAGAAGTCATTTTAGATAAGCTTTTCCAAAATCTGTTTTTTAACTCATATAGAAGATTATTTTAACTTTGAAGAAGCTAAACTTTTTTCTCTCTCCCAGAAGTGCTTATGAAGAATTTTTCTCTTTAACAGGCCCTAGGTCCTTCATTATTAGTTAAAAATAGACAAAAAAATTGCAAAAAAGGAAGTGATATGCGCTGACTAAAAGGACTCAAACAATCAATAATGATGGTCATCAGCAATTACCAGGAATATGAGTAATTGTAGGAGCCTGGCGAGTAACAGTTTGGGTTTGCTCTGCCCCACATCTTGCATTCTGCATATATCAGAAGATGCTAGTAAATGGAGGATCGATAAAATATTTTTTTTTTATTACTATTATGCATGTCTTCAAATGAAATTTCAGCACATGTAGTTTTTTTCAAACATTCTTAGGATAAAAATGGGAAAATAATAGCATGAAAAATGTGTCCCAAGTGGCCATTAAAGACAATTTGCCTTAAATGAAGTTCTACTCAAGTGGTTAGATATGCCTAGTAAGTCTGAACAAAATAACCAAGCTCTATGTGAAAAATATCAAAGTTAGGGAAACCTAGCCTACTGGAAGGTGTCAAAAGAATCAAAGATGAACTTTAGAAAGTAAAGAACATTACCAAAGCTGCAGCACATATTATACTTGCTGTTTGAGGAGAACGAGCTCTTGTACCAAATGGAAACTGTGCACAACCAGGAGATATTGAACTATTAGTCATCCGTAATCGTCTTGGTAAGTTCAATGAGGTAACAACATTCTGCTCATTGTGGTGGCCACCTCTTCTCACTGTTAGCAAAAATACAATCACTGTTAGAAATGGAATTGAATTAGGGATTTGACAAGGTTACCTTAATCACTGTAACCCATACAAATAGAGAAAAAAAATGTATATGAAAGCAGTTGATTTTACACAAATACAGACAATGGGACAGCCTAAGCTAAGCCTCCACCTCACACTGATTCAAATCCATTGTGTAATCAAGAAATTAGATGCAACTTATACAGAAAGTGGATGTGTTGAAAATTTGAGATTTCAAACATGTATATGCTAATGCTTGGATCATAAAGAAAACAACAATGCAATGAAACATGCATAGATTTTGTTTGCAGGGAGAAATCTTCACAGCCTAGAGTGCTCAATCTGGACTTCAGGTCACACTACCACAACCTAAAAAACTTTTGCTGGCAGGATCTTACATGCCTATAAAGAATAAAAGGGCTTATGCGAGTAAAATGAGACAGAACATATTCATCAACGAATATTGCACCAAGAATTTCTCTGCCCAGGCATTATCGAACAGATGCAAAATGATAGTAGTGAGAAACTATAATTTCCCCAGAACTTTATTCTAAACACAAGTTTAAATTGAAATGTAACAAAAGTCAGAAATTATCATTACCTGGTGGTAATACGGGCAAAGAAGCAACTGCACTAGTAGCCAACATTGATAACCAGGCAGGAAGAGGGCTGATATGGAAACAAAATTTCACTTTAGAAAAACAATAGTTAGTTACAAGCATAACTGAAGAGAATAGAAGACGACATCATTAAACAATATCAAAAAGCAATTTAAAAAACATTCTCCACCATTTGCTACCCATCTTGTTTGATTTGAGAACTTTCATCGGAGGGCAAACACAAAAAGCAAAGACCACTAGAAAGAGGAAATAAGAAATTTCTTAAGAATAAAACATTCATGGTCGAATAATTGGAATCAAAACTGCTTTACACCAGTCTCAAGTTCTTATCCACTACACCATGTATCCAACGAATCTGGTGCAAATGCTCCGTCAACATACAAACATTTACACCGCTCTCCAAAATTATGAACTATTGCCAAATAATTAAATGAGTTTGACATCTCCAAGTGTAATCAACTTGCCATTCATCAAACCTAGATGCTAGATGGTAATTCAAATTTATTTACATGGTTAGGGCATCCAAATTATAACCTTATATCACAACTCAAACTCTAATGGCTTCAACATATTTGAAATTCTTATCCAATGGCACAAGTACCAAACCCCTTCAACCTATTTCCCCAACCTCTAAAATACAATTTATCTGCATAACACAAGTAAAGAACTGAATTCTGCACCTTGACACAAACACAAAAGCGCATACGAGGAAAACTACGTTGCCTTCATAATGAACAGCTTCTACTGAAACTCAACCGGAGAATTTACAACACAACAAACCAACCACACAGCAATAAAGGGTAACAAAAAAGACGGTTAAAATTGAACTTTTACGGTGATTTCATATAAAGGAACAAAAAATGGTACGGTACCAGACGAGGCCGCCGATTTCTTTTGAATTCACGAGTTGTCCGAACGAGAAGATATGGAGGGATTGCGAAATTGAGTTTCAATTGGGAGCTCCGCGTGAGAAGAGGAAACCCTAATGGAACAGAGGAAGAAGACGATAGAGAGAAGAGAAGAACCAAATTGCTCCCAATTCACAATAAACCTCAAATTTCATCCACATCTTTATATCTTTATTTATTAGAATAAAACGCTGACGCCTGTGTCAAATTTTTTATAGTAACTACATTTTCACTATGTAGATGAAATATTTATTAGATTTTGAAAAGCAAAATAATAAAAAATATACACACTAGAAAATTACAAAACTGCATACTGTTATTAATTACTATAGAGTTATAGATTTATATTAAATAAATAAATAAATTGCTACATATTTATAAATTATTATTAATTAATCATTTATAACAATTAATAATAATAAATTCCATTTCCCCGTATATTTTATGTTAAACGTGGTTGGAATAAACTACATTACGTAAATTGGTTTTTAGTTTTTCATAATCTATTTGAATGAATTTAAGATAAAATAAATAAAAGATTTTGAATAAATTTAAAGATAAAATATCTATCTAAATCCTAAGAAATATCAACAACTTAAACTTAAATTTAAGTGAATCCTAATAAAAAATATTACAATTTGATAACTGAATTGTTTCACATATTTAAATATACATAATAATAACTAAGTTATTTATTAATGAGTATCACATATAACTAAAATAATATTTGAAGAAGTTTGGCGATGGTTCAACATAAAGAGGAAGTGTCTTTATAGGTTTTTGTTTGTCTGGCTTATAAAAAATTGAAGTGGAGTATTAAAGTGGGATAATGTTACAACCATTGGACGTGACTAAGTTGAAATAAAGTTGTGTTGTTATATGTGTGGTTCCTTTTCCACAAACAATGAGAGTACATAGTGGAATCTGGACTGTGGTAGTGTTTATAGATGATATTTTAATCTATTCTCATACAAGGGAAGAACATGCAAAAACATCTTAGAACTTTCCTGAACATTTAGAGAGAAAAATATTTATATGTTAAACTTTCAAAATGTGACTTATAGATGTCAGAAATACAATTTTTAGGACATTTTATCTCAGCATATGTAATATCAGTAAATTATTCTAAAGTGGAGGTTGTACTTCAATGGAAGCGTCGTAAAACTGTTACGAAATTAGAAGCTTTGTGGGGTTAGCAGGATATTACAGGAGCTTCATAGAAGGCTTTTCTAAAATAGTGATTCCTTTGACCCAATTGACTAGAAAGGGTCATTATTTTGCATGTACTAAACAATGTGAGAGAAGCTTTGACGAGTTGAAAAGATGGTTGACTAACGCTCATGTATTGACAATCCCTGATACTAATCAGTCTTTTGAAGTTTTTTGTGATGCTTCCTATCATGATTGTGTTGTGTTCTAATGCAGAATAAGAAAGTTGTTGCCTACGTTTCTCGTCAGTTAAAGGTGCGTGGAAGAAACTATCCAACTCATGATCTAAAATTGGCATCAGTTTTATTTGGTTTAAAAATATGGAGACCTTTTCTTTATGGAGTTAGTTTTAATGTGTTTAGCGATCATAAAAGTTTGAAGTATTTGTTTGATCAGAAGGAGCTTAATATGAGATAGAGGAGGTGGATTGAATTTTTGAAAGACTAATGATTTCCAACTAATATACCATCATGTAAAGACAAATGTTGTTGCAGGTGCGTTGAGTCGTAATAAGATACAAATATCATCGCTTATGATTAGAGGGTTGGCATTGATTAAGATTTCAGAAGTATGAATTTGGAGGTTTCCATGTATTTAAATTGCATTAGTTGTAATACACTTATTATAACTAATGAATTTTTGGAGAAAGTGAAGGAGAAGTGGTAGGAAGATTGACAAAGCTAAAGACTTCTCTTTAGAAGTGGATGTTATTTTGAGATTCAAAAATAGAATATGCATAATAGAGGATAATGAACTAAAGCAAACAATGTTATCTGAAGGTCATAAAGTGATGCAAACCAAGCCCACAAGGAGATGACCAAGGATGCTAAAGTACACAAAGAGAAGTCATCTCAAAGTAGAGACCTCGCCAGAGGGAGAATTGGACAAGGACCAGAGCACCTAAAGTTCTTCCTGCTAGTCTTCTTAATGTTTAGAATGTGTTATAAATAATTGGGCTCACTTTGGGGGTCCAAATAGCAAATATAGGCTAGAATAAGGTACCATTATCATAATAGGCGGTGTGGGTAACATTTTAGCTTGTTCCTAGTCCATTTGGAGGCATTTTGACCTAGTTTCTAGAAGGACAAGCCTAGGATGCGGGATTGACTTAGTCAAACCCTAAGGGTGCCCATTTTTTCCCTTTTCCCATCTTATCCCTTTAGCTTGTTCTCCAAGACTCCTTCACCTATAAATAGGAGGCGTACCTAGTGTATTTTACAAGTTGAAATTATAGTAAAGAAATTCTGCACAATTTTTGTGTGAGTTGTGAGGGAGTGAGTCTCCTCCTAAATTGATCTTATCTTGGGTTCATGATACTCTCAAGTGGCGGCATCCCCTCACTTATCTTGGTGATTCCATCCCATCAAGTGGGGTGACACACCATAGCTTCACCATTCCTAGGTTCTTCTTTCATCGTCTCTTCCATTAATACATTCCTTTATGCTTGTGTCTTTTCGGTTTTCATACTTTTGTTCTTAGTTTTGTTTCCTTGTTTTACAATTTGGTCCATTCTTGTGTTCTTGCTTTGGTTGTTCAATTTCCGCCCATCATTATCATCATAATCACCATTTAATTGTGTTTTCTCTTTGCCTTATGGAAATGAACCTTCACATCTATTTAACCACTTGGTTAAGTTAATGTCCAGTGGGAATTTTCCTTAGGTTATCACCTATAATTGTCTTAAAATCCAAATCTAAGTAAAGTGTCACCATACAAATGAACAATCATAAAATCAACTCACATCATAAAGAAAACTCAGTTTACATCCAGGGATGACTAAGATGTATCAAGATCTCAAGAAGTCTTATTGGTGGCATGACATCAAGAATGATGTACCCAAGTTTATAGCTGCTTGCTTAACTAGTTAGATATCAAAGATTGAACATCAATGGCCTAGAGGCATGTTAACTCAGTTAGACATTCCAGTGGAAGTGAGACAATATTTCAATGGATTTTGTTACCCACTTATCATGTAATTTGCGAAAGCATGACTCTGTTTGGATCATAGTGGGCAGATTGACAAAGACGACACACTTTCTACCTATAGATTTGAGAATCTCTATGCAGAAGTTGCCCCAAATTTACATACAGGAAATAGTCAGATTGCATGGTGTACCCTCCAGCATAATATCAGATAAAGATCCCAGATTCACCTCCAGATTCTAGCAAACACTTCAGAAAGCTTTGGGGACTAAACTCAGATTTAGTTCAGCATACCATCCTCATACTGATGGACAATCAGAGAGAACTATCCAATATTTAGAGGATTTGCTTAGGACTTGTGTGTTAGATCATTTGGGTAATTGGGATGAAATTCAACCTTTGGTAGAGTTCACCTACAATAATAGCTACCAAGCAAGGATAGCAATGGCTCCTTTCGAGACATTGTATGTAAGAAAGTGCATAACACCTCTATGTTGGTTTTATGATGGTGAGAGTGTGCTAATTGTACCATAACTAATACAATAAACCAATGAGAATGTCAAAACGATTTAGGAAAGATTGAAAACATATCTCAATAGGCAAAAATCTTATGTAGATCAAAGAAGAAGACCTTTAGAATTTTCTGCGGGTGAGGATGTCTTTTTGAGAGTTACATCATTCACTTGTGTAGGAAGAGCAATCAAATCCAAGAAATTGACTCTTATGTTCATAGGACCTTATCAAATTCTCAGGAGAATAGGCCTTGTGGCTTGTGAAATTGTTTTGCCTCATCCCTTAGCTAACATTCACAATATTTTTCACGTATCCCAGCTAAGAAAGTACGTACCTGATCCTAGCCACATTCTAAAGTCTGATTTAGTTCAGGTGAAAGAAAATCTATCATTTGAAGTGAAGCCAAACAAAATTTTAGATTCACAAGTGAAACAACTTCGTGGAAGAAGTATTCCCATGGTCAAAGTATTGTGGGTTCCTATCTCTGGAGATTCCACTTGGGAAATTGAAGACGAGATACAAGCGTCATACCCTAATCTCTTTATTGGTAAGCTCATTTTTTAGAACGAAATTTTTTGTAGTTGGAGATAATGTAACAACGTTAAAAACTAACACATAAAAGAAAGCATCAAAGCATAATAGATGAATTTTCGGTCAGTAATGTTGGTGGGTGCTACAAATTTGAGAGAAGAAGTCGCCAGAGATTCCTTGATTGGCCAAAAAAATGAATGAATCCTCATTTTTTTCTCCGTGCTTGTGTCACACCAGAGACTTACAACTGAATCACAAAATAGGGGAACAAATATAATTAATTCTAACATTAAATAGAAAAAGAAAGGAACAGCAGAACGAAATGCAGAGGTCGATGAATTTACCTCTGGTCCGTGTCGAAGAAACAAACGTCATCGCAAATAGGGCTTTGGGGTCGAATATGAGATTTTGGAGAGAAAGTCTACTCAGGTGACCTAATTTCTTTTGCGCCTTGGTAGCCTTAACGGTGGCAAAGTCAGAGAGGCTAAAGGTGGCTTCGGACGCGGTGATAAGTTTGCGGGAAGAACGAGAGATGGTGTCTTTGACGGCGTCAAAGGTGTGGAGGCGGGCGAAGATGTGGATTTGGCAGAGCATTCGCCAGCTTTTGCGGGCGTCGGGTATGATGGCTTCGATGGTGATGATGTTGTCATCGTTGAGAGGGGAGAGGATGGCGACGACGGGGCGTTCAATGTAGTCGATGGTGTGATCGTGGGTGTTGCTAACGTTGATGGTGTTGGCGTCGTGGGTGTTGTAGGGCTCACGAAGGAGGAGGACGAAGGAATGACCGCGGATGGTGGCCCAATAGTTCTTTACGCCGACGATTTACTAAAGTATGAGTGTTGTTAGAAGACTTATTATTTTTCCTATGTGTATGTAAATGTATTAGAATATCTTATCAAAGTTTTGCTATAAAATATTTTAATGAAGATGACTATTTTTTTAACGAGTATCTTATTGAAATCTCTTTTTTATATTTGTTTTTATTAAAAAAAATTAAATATAAGTTTACTTAAAACTAAATTCACTCACTCTTAATATTAACCCTCTTAGATTATTAAAATAAAATATTCCTTTTTTTAGTGCATTAAATTCAAATTTTTAAATAAAATAAAATAAATGTCATACTGCAATAATTAGTGAGTGGCGTATGATTTTTGTTTTAAGGAAAAATAAAATAATTTTTTATTTATTTATGCAGGCTAGCGGGCCAAGCTATTCCGCTCCGTTGTTGGCGCGCGTGGACTACGAATTATGCGAGGTGAGTCTAAGCGGTTTAGCGAACTAGATTAGTGAACCCGCCCCGCGTATTTTAGTAGCGGGTTGCAGGCCGACCCGCAAGGCCTGCCCATCGACAATAACTATAGCTAAACATAAAACTTACCATGGAAAGAATAAACATATACAATTGAAACATAATTTAATGAAGCAGAACGAAAAATGATACCATATCAAACGGGCCGCCGATTTCTTTAGAATTCACGAGTTATCTGAACGAGAAGGTATGGACGGATTACGGAATTAAATTTCATTTATTTATTTATTATTAGAAAAAATGCTAACGTCGGTGTCAAGTTTTTTTTATAGTAACTACATTTTCATTATGTAGATAAAATATTTATTAGATTATGAAAAGCAAAATAATTAAAAATATACACACCAAAAAATTACAAAACTGCATACTATTATTAATTACTATAGAGTTATAGTTTTATATGAAATAAATAAATTGTTACATATTTATAAATTATTATTAATTAATCATTTATAACAATTAATAATAATAAATTTTAGGTTATGTATTTTGACCTGGGGATATTATTTAGGGGGGCAAATCCAGCGAATGAAGCAAGACTATAGATAAAGATTCTACAAAAAAGTTGGATGACTTCTTAAGAAGAAGGGATTGAGCAAAAATATAGTTTTATCTTTCTAATTCTCTTTTCTATTCAGTTATTTGAATTTTATTTTTGGTTTAGTTTTTATTTTATTTTTGGTTATTTTGTTTTCTGTTTATTTGCTTATTTTTTTAGTTTGTTTAAATTGCTTATTTTGCATTTTGAATAAATTTGTTGTTTTGTTAGTTTGTTATTTTTAGGTCTTGAATTATCTTTGTTGAATAAATTTCAGTTTTAATTTGTTTGTTTTCTAGTTTATTTGTCTCAAATAAAAGAAACTAGAATATTAATTTTGAATTGTGGAAAAAAAAGAATTTGTGTTTAAATATTAAATAGTGAGATGAATTAGACCCATGTTAGAAAAGAAAATATGATTGAATCCATATTCAAATATAATTGAAATTGTGATACATGAAAATTTAATCGGATGATCGATTAAGACAGAGAATGACAAAACAAAAAGGAATGAGACCAATTAAACCAAGTGAGTGTGTGGACCTTAAACAATTTTGAGAGTTTTAATGATGAATTGACAGTTGTGGTTGCTTAATTTTTATTTTTGTTACATCATAAAAGAGCATGAAGATGATTGAGGCATTTGTTGTGTTAATTAGGAGCCCAGTGCCAAATAGCGAACTTGTATATTGTTAGAATTCCATTTTTTTATATATCCCCTTTGGACTAAGAATTTTTTTGTTAATATTGCACCTTAACCTTTATTGTTATAATTTCCTACCCTTTAGCATGTCTAATGAAGGAGAACATAGATGCAATACATAGGGAATAGTTGGTTCTGATTGTGAAAGTTCAAAAAGTAGAAAATGGAAAGAATTTTGTCCTGTTATTGAAAAAAAGAAAAAAAAAAGAAATAAAGAGAAACATAAGAAGAAAAAGAAATAGAAAAGAAAGAGAAAAAAAATATGAAAATCATGAAAAGTCAGAAAGAAAATGAAGAAAAAGGTGACATCGAAAGAAAGTGGTATTTAGATAACATATATGTTCTCTATAATTGAATTGTAGGTATGTTCTTCTTCTGTGCATTTTGTTATGTAAGAAAAACCAATTTTTTTGGAAGCCCAACCTCATTACAACCCTGGAAAAGACCTCAAGATTCATATGTTTCTAATATGTTTGTGATTTGAAGATGAAATGAAAAGCAACTGTGATTTGTTATGATTCATTGAAAATAGTTACCCGTGAGCATATGAGAAGATATTCCTAATGTTATTTGTTTTGATTTGATCTGGAAGTTGATTGTGTCTATATTTTTTTATATTTGAATAAGAGCATTTTATTCCCAAATTTGGTGTTAATTGCAGATATTTAGGGAAGGTCTCAGAATGGAAAAAGATGCAAAGAAAGATTGGGCCTTTTTTATGTTTTATCACTTAGCCCATTAGTGCGGCACATGAAGCCACCTAACCCTTGAAAATTAGGATAAATATGCGGCTAGAGGTTCATTCCTAGTGTGCCAGATTGAGAGGAATACACCATATAGAGTGAATTGTAACCCAATCGGGAGAATTAAAGGTGCTAGAA
>Ga0123342_1004458_pt1 | contig 21349 bp, 9 predicted proteins | sample Turbeawhitnodule_FD_89960 | JGI IMG/M metagenome (GOLD analysis project Ga0123342, IMG submission 89960) | Root nodule microbial communities of legume samples collected from Mexico - Turtle bean Mexico white nodule | ecosystem: Host-associated > Plants > Roots > Nodule | place: Mexico: Nepantla...
TAAACTAAAAAATTATTAGTATATAAAATAGTTTTTATTATTAATTGAAATTTATAAAATAATATTAAGATGTGAATATTCTAACATTCTTAATAGTAAAAAAACACAAAAAACATCCCAAATATTTATCCATATATAATAAAATAAAAGTAAAAAAAAAACATTATCTATTTAACATATGAATATATATATATATATATATATATATATATATAACTATCTCATAATTGTATCTAAAAAAAAATATCCCTCTTCGTAGGGATTTTAATATATAGATCAAAAGTTTTAAAAACAAACCGAGCATCCAAATTAAAATTATCACATCCTCCAGCTGCTCACTTAGGAGCTCTAATACCTGCAATCTTATTTGCTCCCGTGTACAACACGATCATCACAGATAAAGAAACACAAATAACAGGGTAAACTAGCTATAACAAAATTTTCTATATAATTTAAATTTCAAATTGATACACAAAATTCATAAATTCTCATACAATTTCTCAAATATTTCACGTATCACGTTCATCATCCACATTACTCCTGTCAGACACTTGACTCACATACTCAGACATTTAACTCTACTTTCGGAAGACTCGTGTATTGAAATTAGCATCCAGAGACCTGCACCTGTCATACTACTGCTGTGAAACCCACACAGTCATGCACATAATTATCTCAATATCTCATCATTTCATCATCTTTATATGACAGGGTAAATCCATTTGATCTGCTCTGATCAGTTCTTTCAAACCTCAGACTCAGCCAAATGGACCTCCTTCGACTCTCACCAACTGAATAACTTCATCTATGATTCTATTATATCAGTAGAGTCAAGATCGTCTCATTTACAGGACACTCACAAATCAATACACCCTACTAACAATCTCGGTATTTTCTTTCCTAAAAATACTATGTCTTTATCACATTTTAACCTCATTACATACATTATTTAATATATCAATGCACCACTCAATCACATCATATTTAAACTTTCTAAACAATCTAAATATATCTCAAACTTTACTTAAACACATAATTAATTCCAAATATATGCTCTTTAAATCAATCATCATTTAAAATCAAACAACCACTTCTCATCAAACTTAAGTAATTCAACAAAATATTCTAAAACAGTTCAACTAATTTATATTATCATTCAAACACTTTCAATTCTCAATCACAAACACCTTCAACAACTTATTCACCTTAAAATCAATATAAAATATTCAAAGTCAACTATTTTAGTCAATATATTACTTTACTCTTCGAAAGAGACAATCCTGCAAGCAAAAACAATTGGAATTGGTGATCACGTCACCCCACATCCAGAATAGAATCTTCTAACCTAGGGTTTTAATGAAAAGAATAAGACTAGCTTCCTTTACCTGGACTTGAGCAGATGCTCACTAAGAGCTCCAACCCACCAAAAGCTTAATCTTAAGGATAACCTAACTCTATCTAAGATTCTGATCGGGAAATCTCGTAGAGTTTACTGCCAGGAGTCCAATGGCAGACTCTGATCATCAAATCTTTGAAAGATTCTGATCGGACAGTCCTGTAGATCTCGTTGTTAGGATTCTAATGGTGGACTCCGATCGTCAAACAGATGAGCGAGAAGGTCAGAATCTCAGAGAGAAGTGAGAGGAAAGGAAAAGGGAACAAAAATGAAGTTCTGATCGGGCAATCTTGTAGATCTCGTTGCCAGGAGTCTAATGGTGGACTCCGATAGTCAAACAAATGAGCGAGGAGGTCAGAATGTTAGAGAGAAGGGAGAGGAAAGGAAAATGAAAGTTCTAAACAGATGGTGGTTCTTTTAAAATGAAACTTGAATAACTAATTTTCTATTTATATACTTTAATAAATATTCAGGTGTAATTTTAATTGTACCATTTCTAATCTAAGACTATTTTTCTCGGTCCTTACACACTTCACGTATATCATAATAAATTAATATTTTATTTTTTAATTTAAAAATATTATTATAAACAATGTTAAATATATGTTTTTTTATTGTTAATTGTGTTAACAATTTTTTTATTTATTTATTATAGTTGTACATCAAAGTATCCTTTTTATTTAATATTTTCTTTTGGAGAAAAATAATTTCATAAAATTTGTTAACTGACACTATCCTTTTTAAAGTTAAATTATATAATTCTAAATTTTTAACCTATTCAAAGTGTTGCTTACAGAAAAAAGGTGTTGGAATAACAGAGACAATTATTTTCCGCCTACACTCATGAAAAATTCTTTTGTTGTAAAAAAAAAAAAATTAGGTTTTCATTTTAATTATCCTTTGATGAAGTTGTGAGGATTTTTTCTACAGTCTATCTAATGTAACAATTACACGCTTTTGGATATGCATTTATCATTTGTCATTTGGTTGAACTAGATTAATTACTCTTTTTTCCTGATGAATACTACTAGAAAAGATGCCAATAAACAGTAAATTTTTGTGTGGGTCTTCATTAAAGACGTGTTTGAAATTGCAAGAAAGTGTTTGAAATTCAAATGAGGTGATGTTTGAGGCATATAAAGGAAAATCTTATAGTATTTTCTTATAGTGTTTGAGGCATATAATACTACATAATTAGATGTACATACACTACACTTATATTTATTGTACATAGATGTAATTACACACAACAAATAAAAAATCTTCATTTTTTTACCATCTTTTTTTATATACCGTTTAAATTATATAATCCGAAAAGTATTTTATATAAATATATTTTTAGATTTCTTAATCTGGATATATTTTATGAATTTCATAATTCAAAATGTAGTTTTTTTAAAAAACCAATATAAATTATAAAATCAAGAAGATATCTTCAGATTGAAAATATTTACGGCTCATCCATTCCAAAAAAAAAAAAAAAATTAATATAATAACAAATATTTTTAATATTTAAATATATGAGATGCACAAAAAGTTATGGAAGTACATAAAGAAACAACTTTTATTTTATTGGTATTTGAGTCGGCCCATCAAAATTCTTTCAAGTTTGGACTCCTATCCAAAATAAGTATGGGACTTATTTTTGCACTGTTACAATTTTCTTTCTGCACTCCTACATTTGAAATATCAAAATTAACCTTTCACAGTTAATTTCACAGTTTAGATAATTTTAGAATAGGATTCAATAGGATTTTGTAAGCAAGTTTTCGGAATAAGATTCTGTAAACAAAAGTTTTTATGAAATAAAAGATTTGAAAGACAAAAAATCATTCTATAATATTTTTTTAAAACATATTTTTTTATTTAATTTCGGATTGAAGAATTAATAAAATATATTCCAAAAATATCTTAAAAAGAGCTATTCGAAAGTTATTTTTGAAAAAAAGGATAAAATAGTCTTCTTAAAAAATGATAAAGTGCAGAAAGACATTTGTTAGGGTGCAGGAACAAATAAACAACTAACAAGTATATGTTGTTATTTATTTATTCTAATATTTTGTTTAAATAACTTTTAATTTATTTATTTTACAAGATCGAGAGATACTATAATACATTAATTAAATGATGATTTAGGACTTGCAATTATATTTCTCTAATATATTAATAAACTTTTCAAATTTAAAAAATGAAAAAAATTTATTTGAGTATTGTTTAAGTATAAAAAATTATTATTTTTTAATTTTGATAATTAATATGAAGGCATAAGAGACAGTTAATTTTTATTTTTAGGAATAAAAAATATTAATTTTTAAGAACTTAAATGAATTGGTATATCATTTTAAAAACTTATTTGATGATATTTTTTAACTTCAAGTACAATTGTCAGAAATGTGTCTTAATATGAATCAATTAGAATAATTCATAAAGAATTGGAGTGCTATTGGCATGATAGGTGTAACCAGAGGTTCAAACATTTCTTTTAAATCATATCAGTTTCGACATTCGTTCGTATAACATTTACGGATGAAGTGTTCAATTCAAAAAATATTTGTTAGATTTTTAAAAATTTTAGCACGGTTCTAACACAATTTTAAAAAGTATACATACAATAATTTTTTAAAAATTCAAATTTATTGTATAAATTTTTATTATAATTATAAAAATAAGGAACAAATTCTTTTAAATCAGTCATGAAAAATATCTTTATGCTCCCAAAAGAATCTAAAACATACTTCTGCACATAAATATTTATTTTTAATTTATATAATTCAAAATTATATAATATATAGATCTGTGTCCCGTGTCCTGTCCTACATTTTATAAATTATACGTATCTTTGTCTTTATATCCATATCGTATCAGTGTCCGTATCCGTATATGTGCTACATAGCCTGCAAGTCAAATGCAGCCACATCAATGTAGAATTTTGAGATCGGATACACATATTTTTTAATTTATCAAATAAATATATTTAATAATTGAAATTAATTTTACTTTCCTGACTTCAATTTAAAAATAAATATTTTTATACTTTTAATTTTGAATTTTTTAATATTTTATATGTTTCATTTATTCGATAAGATAATCAATTATAATAAAATAATAATCTTTCAAATAATAATTATATTATTATAATATAATAATAATGAAAAAAATAATAAAATAATAATAATAATCAAAATAAATTTATAAAATAATAATAATATATATAAATAATAATAAAATCATAAATAATAATTATAATAATAAAATAATAAAATAATGAAATTATAAAATAATAACTAAAATAATAATAACAAAAGTAAAAAAAAAGTTATAAAATAATAATAATATTAATTTAATTTTAATTTTAAATTTATTTTATAAATTCTTTTATACTGTTTTAGATGTATTGACAATATTAGATAAATTGTAATTTTGTTAAGTTTAATTCAAGAATCTTACGAGAATCAAGTTTGAATAAATACACTATATGATTTTTTTCCTTCCTCTATTTATTGTAATTTAAGTATTTTTTTCGTCATATTATATGATTTTTTTCTTCCTCTATTTATTGTAATTTAATTTTTGTTTCATCATATTCTATTGTAAAGTTTTATGGTTAATACTAATTAGACGTTGGATTGTTATACCATTTTTAATTTATTTTATAAAGTTTTATAAATAAAACACTGTTTCACTTTTTATATTTATATCTATTTCATTTTATTTAATTTTATTAAAATTTATTCTCAACAATTTTTTATTTATTCATAATGTTAAATAATTTGTACTTTTTCAACTAAGTTTATGGACCAATGTGAAAATAATATTTTAATAATCATAAATTTTGTGTATAAATAAAGAATCATATTTTATTTTAAATTAATTTTAACTAAAGGTAAAATTATAATAACAATTTTATTAAATAAAAAAAATATCAATTACATCCATTAAAACATTAAGGAACTTTCAAAATTTTTAATTAATTTCTTATTATTTCTTCTTTAATCCAAATAATTTCATTTTTTTTGACTGTTTTCCTATTCACAAATTCATCTCACAATCTAAATAAAACATAAATGATGAAATTTTTAAAATATAAAAACATTATAAAAAAAGAGAGGTATTTTGAAATACCTCATTTCTCTTCTTTCTCTCTTCTTCTATCTCTCTCTGCCAGTTTCGAACTGAAGGACTTGTTGCTTGGAGTCATTAAACCAAACCATCAAATCATTCAGGAAACCAGCGATGTCAATTGCAACAAAATATTATTTAACCCTTGCATGGACCCTTCTCAAAGCAATTGTAAAAATGTTACAACAAAAAATAAAAAAATGTCTGGGAACCAAGGAAAAAAATAATTCTCAACATTCTGTACCATACTTTACAAAGTTTTTTCTTATAAATAAGAGAAAATAAAATATCTGTTTACTTCTATAGTACCTAAAAGAAAAATTACTCTTAATTTAAGCTTTTTATTTAATTTCAAATTAACAACCCAGATTAATTAACAACAATAAGGTGTTTTTAGTTCATAAATAACATAACATTTGGTAGAAACCAGTGCATAAAATCAATTACATATATTGTAATTCAATTCTCTCTTCTTCTCTTCTTCTTCTCACCCTTAGAAATAAATTTTATACAATGTAGGTTGAAAATAAAGATGGAAGGTAGTAGAACATATAAAAGGTGAGGTATATGTTGTATTTCTCACAACTCTCTCTATATATAACAATTGTAAAAGTAAGAATTTAGAACTTAAACAAACATATATTATAATTTTCTCTCCTCAAGTGTCTCTTCACTTTTTTTCTCCCTTTGTTGTAGGTATAGAAGTTATATGCTCTTATTATTTTCTAGAAGTTACAAGAAGGTAAAAATTCCCTTTAAAAAAAATTATGTCTACTACATTCACTAAATATTGGTGAAAAATTTAATATTAAACCATATTTTGGGATGAAATTTGAGTCTATTGAAAATGTTAAAAAAAAATTACTCTTTATTTTTTCAATGTGTGAAATATCATTAAAAAAATTATTAAATAAAAATTAATTTTAGATAAAGAAAATAATTAATTACTATACTAACAAAATTATATAGACTACAAAAATTATTAGTATCTAAATTAGTTTTTATTATTGATAAATAGAGATAAATAATTTTTAAATTGATATCTAATTAAATATCAAGATTTTATATACCAACTTTAGAATCTAAATAATTGGATACTAATTTATAAATTATTTATCACAATTTATAAAAAATAGAAACTAATTTAAATATCAATATTTTTTTTTAGTTTCTAAAATAATATTTAATTTTGTCAATATAGCAACTAATTATTTTTTGTCTCTAAAATTAGTTTCTATTTAATAATTTTCTAGTATATTTTTTAATATTTGTAATTATGACTTAAATTTTAATATTTGATTAAAAAATTGAAAATGAAATTACCGCAATATTAATTATTTATAATAAATATATTTGATATTTTATCAATATTTGTTTATTATAAATTTAATTCTAATATCATTTATATATTTTAAAACATTTATTTTGAGTTGTTGTTATTAATTCAGATTTTATTATTATTAATTATGATTTTATTACCCTTAAACTATTTATCATTATTATTGCATTAATGATATTCCTATTTTATAATTTCCAGTAATTATAATTTTATTATATATATATATTATATATATTATTGAAGTAAATAAGATTAGCTCAATAATTTTACAATTTTGTATAATTAATTTCTACCATCTTTTACCTTCTGTTATTTCCTTCAATTAGTTTCTACATAATTAATAAGGTAAAGTACTTCTAATATATAAAAAAATCTTCTAATATATATAATGATAATCATTGTAACTATTCATTCTAAAAATTTATAATTTATTTTAATAAATAATAAAAATCAAAATCAAAAGACTGTGAAATTTTACGTGATAAATAAGTTGTTGAATCGAGTTGTATAGTTTTGTAAATAGAGAATTGAGAGGATTACAGACACGTTAGTATAGATAATATAATCATTGATCTAAATTCATAATAAAATATATACATTTTAAAATTGAAGCATATATAAGTTATATATTAAAATATGTATTTATTATGAATATTAATATTAATTATATAAAACTAAACATTTCTTTTAAAATGAAGTTTAATAATGAAAAATGATGACGGGGCATTTATAACGTAGCAAAATGACGTGTCAGATATTTATTGGTCCAGGTTTGGTATCAGAAGTTTCTTAATGGGAAGTGTGTCTAAAATCCACGTGTGAAGCGTCCATTGGATGAACAACGTGGCATGTAGACAGTTGTAGCTCAAAGCTATTAAGCAAATTACAAAAAAACCCCTCTCCCTGTTTCAATTTTTGGAACTCCCTGTTTCAAATTACAAAAATTAAAAATAAATATTAAGCTGCTTGTGGTGATTCTTGGAACAGTGGCCTCCATTTCTTGTCTGTGCGAATGCGAAAAACAACAAAAAAGGATTCGAAAAACCATCGCAGAGGAAAAGGAAGATCATAATGTTCAATGTTATCGGTTCTTCGTTGTTGACAATGGATTCGGTGGCGTACAGGGGATTGCTCTACACATTCTTCATACTCAATTTCGTTTTGGTCTGCCAACTCATTCTCCTTCACCCTCTCGTTTCTGCTTCCGGTATACCCTGATCTGTTTCTATCGATTCAATTTTCGTTTGAAATTTTCTCTTCTACTTTTTTATTTGATCTTCCTTTTCGTTTTTCCCTAGTTCTCCACGAGTTGTGTTGTTGCCACAGTTTAAATTTATGTATGATAACGGTTTTTGTATTAGCACCAGAATTATTACTGCTTTTTAGTATAATTTAATTGTAGATTCGTGTGGTTTGGTTTGCAAAATAAAGAAGTGCATTTTGCAAGACTGCTATTAATCAAGTTACTTTTTTTTTCAAGATATATGAATTTTATCAATAGACTTTGATATGGTTATTCCACCGTAAATTATGATTTTAGAGCTGAAATTTCATGGGGCTTTTGTGTAGGGAGTATCAACATTAGAAACTGAAGTAGATTGTTAACAGTATATGTTGTTGTGAGGATTTAGTAGTAGATGAGTGTTATGAACCCAACAACGAATCTGAAATATCATAGAGGCATGAGAAAATGGAGAAGGTGAAAGAATGTATCTCTGATGTTAGATTGAAGTTCTGCAACGGTCATATGTTCAAGTTTGATAACTGTTTGTGTTGCCTGAACATTCTTTATTTTGTTTTTGGATGTGATCAGATGGAAATCCTGAAAATGCTGCTGAGTTGTTTGAGCGGGCATCGCAAAGCGTAAAAGTGAAACACTATACTGAGGCACTTAATGATCTAAATGCTGCAATAGAAGCAGACCCAACCCTTTCAAAAGCATACCTTTTCAGAGCCTCAGTTCTTCGTCAGATATGCAGGTGTGGTTCCTTTGCAATCTTAGAGAATATTCCTTGTTAAATACTTGCGATGAACTTTTTGGAATTGATAACAAATGCTTAAAATAAGCTCATCTTATCACGAGGACAGGAGATACTGTAAAAAATGTGTCTGTTTCCTCTTGAGTATTTTTTATGCACATTCAAAGTAGTTTTAAGACTGTTTTATTTATTTATTTATTTAATTTAATGCTGTCTTGTTCAGAATTATTTTTATTTCGAAGTTTTCCACTTTCTTTTTGTTATGAGGGAGGGGAGATATACCCCAAACCTTCTTATTATCAATCAAGCATTATGAAAAACAGCAGTAATGCACTCCTCCCTGGTGCATATCTTCCTAAAGTTAGCAGAGACATAACAAGGGCCTTTTTTAAACTCTGTTTCAGAAAATGGCGATCATATCTCTTCTCCTCACCTCCCATCTCTAATCTACCCCTCATCCCAAGTCTCTCAAACTCCTAATTGGGAAGTTATATCATTCAGGTGCTTTTTGGCTAATGTAGATATGAGCAATCCGAGAGGAGCTACAAAAAGTTTCTGGAGTTAAAGCCTGGAGATTCAGTTGCAGAAAAGGAGCTCTCTCAACTATTGCAGGCTCAAAGTGCCCTAGAAACAGCTCAGTCCCTCCATGATTTGGGCAACTTCTCAAAATCTTTGGAATTTATTGATAAAGTTGTTCTTGTTTTCTCTCCAGATTGCACTAAGGTTACTCTTTCATTCTCTTTTAGTTGTATAAATATGCTATCTGTTGTGTCTCTGTAGTTCCAGTATACAGTCTTAAAGTGAATGCATAAATAAGCATTGGGTTTATTCTGGCATTTGGTTTGTGGAACCAACATGTTAACTCTATGAGCATTGTTTTATGCAGGCCAAGCTTCTTAAAGTGAAGGTGTTAATAGCTGATAAAGAATATGAGGGTGCCATTGCTGAGTCAGGGTTTCTTCTCAAGGAAGATGAAAATAATTTAGAGGCATTGTTGTTACGTGGTCGAGCATATTACTATTTAGCTGATCATGATGTTGCCACGAGGTGTGTCTTGTGGAAATGTTGTTAAATTTGTATGGTATTCTAATAATTTTTTTTTATATATAATCTATCTTATATGTGAGTATATTCTCAGGCATTTTCAGAAAGGTCTTCGCTCAGATCCAGAGCACAGTGAACTGAAAAAAGCATATTTTGGATTGAAAAATCTACTAAAGAAGAGTAAAAGTGTAAGGCCTTGTCTATTGTGGAAATTTCCTTTTCGTTTCATCTCGAGTCTATTTTCCTTTTTTCTTTCTTTTGGGTGTTGAAGAATGGTTGGTTGCCTTTTATTTCTATGTGAAAGGCTGAAGATAATGCGAGTAAGGGTAAACTACGTGTGGCAGTAGAAGAATTCAAAGCTGCTCTTGCTGTAGACCCTAACCATCTTGCGCACAATGTACATCTTCATCTTGGCTTATGTAAAGTGCTAGTCAAGCTTGGCAGAGGAAAAGATGCCTTGGAAAGTTGTAGTGAAGCTCTTAAGATCAATGAAGAACTTGTTGAAGCTCTTGTTCAGGTATGCTATGAATATCATTGGCCTTTTGTCTTGTTTTTTAGCTTTAGCAGTATTTCTTTGGCTACAATCTGCTAGCTATTTCTCTCTTCATTTTTTTATTGCTGCATTGTGTAATGGGACAAATACGTGATTGCAGTAAGATAACTGTAGTGTACGTTGCTCTTAGTACTTATCTTGATGATGCTATTTTTTGTAGAGAGGAGAAGCTAAACTCTTAATAGAGGATTGGGAGGGAGCTGTGGATGATATGAAATCAGCTGCTCAAAAATCTCCTCAGGTTTGTTATCTACATAGTACTCATATAGCATGTTCAAGTTCACTAATAAATTAGAACTTGTTAGGATGACTTTTGTGAGGAACAGATGTTCAATGTTGAATTCCCTTGAGAAAGATACAAAAAAACACTCATCCTACAAGTGTTTGTGATTTGAAAGTTTTCAACTTTCGACAGTTCTTTGATCGTGACATCATGAGATTCACTAATACTGTACTACCTTAACATTTGTGTGCGTTTCAGTAATGGTTTATCTGTAACTGCAGGATATGAGTATCCGTGAAGCAGTAATGAGGGCGGAGAAAGCTTTAAAGATAAGCAAACGTAAGGATCACTACAAGACTTTGGGAATTTCAAAAACTGCTTCTGCCGCTGATATAAAACGTGCCTACAAGAAACTAGCCTTACAATGGCACCCAGATAAGAATGTCGACAAAAGAGAAGAAGCAGAGGCTAAATTCCGAGAAATTGCTGCTGCATATGAGGTCTATTATTTTCATCTTTTGGTTACCTCACCTTTCTTCTACAGTATTTAACGAGACTTACGGATCATTGTTGAATGGGAATGGCTAACAACCCATTCCTTTTTAACACATGTTTTGATATTAGTGAAATTTAAGTGGGACCAATTAAATTTTGTCTTATTCCTAGTTTGGTGGGACTTATACGAAGTTCACCCAATAAGTGTGTTTTGTTTTTTTTATCTGCAAGAACCCGATAAGTGTGTGTTGAAAGGAGTGTGCAGTATGTTACTAGCATTTCTCTTTACGCAATCATATCTTTGATGTTATTGTGGCATTAATCTGGATGTCAATAATTTGTCCAATGACTGATTGTTGCAATTTGTTTTAGGTTCTTAGCGATGAAGACAAACGCGTAAGATATGACAGGGGGGAGGACCTTGACGAGATGGGAATGGGCGGCGGCGGCGGCGGCGGTTTCAACCCTTTTGGTGGTGGAGGCCAGCAGTTTACCTTTAATTTTGAGGGTGGCTTCCCTGGTGGTGGTGGATTTGGAGGGGGCTTTCCTGGAGGGTTTGAATTTCACTTCTGATTGGAAAAGCCACACCCACACCTCCATATTTTTTATTTCCTCAAGGGATCACAGCAATTTTATTTAACTAATCCCTTTCTAACTGTTGTTGAGATCAATACGTAGGCCATCCCCGGTTACTTGTAAGATAAGAGGCATGCTTTAGAGAAATTTTTGCCTTATGCAGAAGTGTTGGGGTTGGAGTTGCATATGTTAGTTAAGGTAAGGAGGCACCTTGGTAGTTTTGACGGATTTAAATCAATGGAATTGCTTCACAATTAACACCTTCGCAGTTTTGAGCTGCTACTTGAGTTCTTTTTAGTTGTGAACTTGCAATTATCCAGTAAAATGTAAAACTGATTAGCTCTGTACCTGTGGCTGTGTCTCTACAATTTACTCACAATCAAGTTTTTCCATTGATACAAAATTTTACAATTTGTCTTCAAATGTTTTGAATTATTTATTTTTAAAATATTGTTTGGATTAAACATTTTGATTTTATTAAATTATATATTTTTTAAATATTTTAATTATTACAAAGTACAAAAAATATTTAATAGATAAGAAAGTAGTCAATAATATTATTTAGTTAATATTGATTGAAGTTGTTTTTGAACGAAAGTTTCGAAAGATTTTTTGAGTTGATTATGTTATTTTCTAATGAAGATTTTGAGTTTTGAAAGATATTATCAAAAGTTTTTCTTTATTAGTGTTGACCTAGGTTATTCCTTAGTCGATGTTACTTACCATTTGACTTTTATAATGAGATTTTTTTTTACTTTATTAGGTAGAATATTTTTTGGTCCATTTCTCTATCAATATCTTTTAATTGATATTGGGTAAAATAATTTTATATTTATTAAAAAAATATTTTAATTGATATTAACTAAAAAAAGCATTTCACATTTTAATGAAACTCAAACTAATGTTGAATTACTTTACATTAACAAAAAAGATAATTCTTAAAATTCTAAGCTGACAATATTCCAACCGCTAATAAAGATTTTATGTGAAAAAGAATAAAATATAAAGTGTTTCAAATTTTTACTTCTAAATATTTAACTTTTATTTTTATTTTAAGTAGGCAAATTATATTAGTATTTTTTTAATTTATTTTAAAATTTTATTTTTAAAGAATATATTATGAGTCTATATTTTACTTAAAAAAAAAAATATGAGTGTTAATATGTTGACAATCCTATATTAGAATACAACTGGAAAGATAAATATATTTTAGTTAAAATTGAGAAAATTTGAAATTACATTGATCGATCACACTTATAAAATTGATGTCTTTTAATATAATATCATCAAAGTATCATATTTTACAGATTATTTCTCCTATTACTTTTAGCAATCGTAATATATAATCATTCACGATTAAGTTGTACTCTTAATTAAATAATTTTCTTATATAATATTATAATTTTTAGGATAATGATACTTTGACATCAATTTTAATCAATTGACATAAAAAATTATTATTTTATTATAATATAAATATTTTATTTTATTATAATATTTATTAAAAAATAGTTGTGAAATGATTTTTTTTTAATATTAGAGGGTGACATAAATTTTATTCAAAACTTTTATAATGGTATGGAAACGTAACCAATTCCAAGGGCCAGTACACTTTAGATGACAGGCACAATTTCCATCATTGCAATCCATGATTAAAAGTTACAAACTTTTTGATTGTCTTGTAGAAGTGTATATGAGATAGGAACAAACATACATTTTAAACATGATAAACAAATCAAAAATGATACTTTGACATCCAGGAGTTGTAATGTCGGTGTCAAAGTATAATGATACATTTTTTTAACATCGTAGCAACACCAATACACAAGATCTGAATCTCCACCATCATCAATCAACCCAAACTTGCTCCAGGGAAAAAAAAAGTTAAAACAAGAACATGAAAAATAAGCCATTTCAGGACTTACATTCAGAAACAAGAAACAGCAATAACTGCAACAACGAAGGTAACAACTTCAACTGTCTTCCTTTTCAAACTCACTGCACCGGAAGCATCAGCCGACGACCCTGATGGAGAATCAGCTGCCCCTGCCCGGACATTCTTCTCCGGCTTGGTCCGCGCAGGAGCCTCCGCCGGTGCTGCCGCCGGCGCCGTCGAGCCAAAAAGGGCCATAGGAAGAAGCACCTTATCGACCTGATACACTGCGAGCTGGTTATCACTGAATATAGTGTTGGACACTGTTGTATCAACCACCCCAGTTGTTACATTGACTTGGTTCCCTGAGGTGGTCACGTTGAGAGGGTACTCTCCGTCGTCACTGTTCCCAGCTTGCGTGTGCAAAGGGTTACTGGCGGTTTGGAACTGTGAGATGGTGTAGAGAGTGGGGAGGATGTGAAACTGCACCAACTGCATTTGGTCTTGTGAGTTTATGGAGTTTAGTGTTCCTGCTTTTAGGCTTGTGAAAGCATTGTCAGTGGGTGCAAACACAGTTAGGCCTTGGTTTGAGTTGTTGAGCTGTGAATTGAGTCTGTCAGCTGTTTGTGTGGCTTTGAGAAGTTTGATGAAGGTTGTGAATTGGCCTGCTTTCTCTAGGACCTGGGTGATGTTGGTGGGTCCTGCTGGTGCTGGTGCTACTTGGGCTGATATTGTTTGGATGAAGAGGAGAAGGAGGAAATGGAATAGCTTTGCCATTGGTGTGAGGAAACAAGCTAAGAAGAAGAGCAAGATGTTTGTTACAAGTGGAAGAAGAGATGTGGTGTTGTAATATATATATGAAGGAGAGGGTGCATGGAGATTGGATAGGTAAAAGGTTAGGTGAAAGGTTGCAATTAGTATAAGGTGGCAAGAGGCCCTCATGCAATCAATTTTCTTTCTAAAAGCTTGACATTACAGGGAGGGAGAATTGCTTCCTTTGAATGGTCTTTTTATTGGTGAAGATTGGGAAATGGGTGATGATTTTGTTAGAGGAAGTTGTTTTGTTGAAGGGACCACTTGCTAATGGTGTGGTTTAGGTAAATAAATACTTAATAAGGCATTCCTAGATGCTTGTAAGAAAAGCAATGTGCTTTACAGAAATCTTTTGCTTTGTGAAGAAGTGATGATGAGGTGGATGTTAGTTAAGGAGGGTCATTTTGATGGTGTCCCGTTTCCTTTTCTGTGGTGGTTGTCACAATACAAGATGACTTTAAATTCCAGGTAACCGTAACAGTTTCTCACACATTTCAGTCAATTTAATTGATTCACAGTTAATGGTATGAAAACTTCAGTTCTAGTGATAAGTGACTACATATTTAGCTGCAACTGTTAGTAGTGAAATTTTAATTCATCTACTATACTCGTATACCTCAATGTCACCAATCCATTGCCGTAAGAAGTAGGTTTTCCATTTTTATGTGGAAAATGATTCATGCACATTGTTTGCTATAAAAAAAAAAATATTGAAAATATGATAGAAGAAAGAAAGAAATAGACTGAAATAATTAATGGCGTCACGCTTTAAATATAATTACTATTTCCACTGTGTAACTTAATTCTCAGAATTCAAGGTATTTTGCAGTTGATATTATTTTTTTATGTTAGTTTTTGGTGTACATGAAACTATGTACTCTGTTCATTTATTAAGAAATCCAAAGAGAATAAATACATGATAAGATAATCTAGAAGTTTTCTTTTTCTTTGCATTTTCAATACAAACAAATTAATGTTTTGATAAGTGCACTCGTCAACATTAATATGTTATTCTTTTAATTTCATCCATACTAAACTATTTTTTACTTTTATGGGTTTTATTTTGTTTTATCTTTAAAAAGTTATGAAGATGTCACTGTAGAAAATGTCATAAGCTAACAAAAAATAAATAAATATTGCCATTATACTTCTTTTCATTAGTATAACTTTTGTCTATTGAAAATTTATAAGCTAATAAAATTTGGATTTGTTTATACTAACAACACAACAATGCTTTTGGTAAGAAAATTAATACATAGCTTTCATGCATCATAGTATTAAAGTTCCGTGTCGTATTAGTATAAATCTATAGAGGTTTATGTACTAATAACTTCATTTTCGTTATTAAAAACTATACTAATAATATCAAGCTTAACAACTAATATTTTTTAAATTTCCCGTTACATAGTTTTTTTTAATGCATTCATTTTTACTTTTAAATATATTTTAATTTTAATATTTTGATTAAGTGAGATAAGAAAATATTAATGTATAATGAAAGAATAATTTAGTCATTTTCAACTAGTTTTTTTTTCTAAAATTATGACTATTTACTCATTTTTAATAAATAATTATTTCCAAATTAAGACTAATATATTTTAAATTGTTATTTTTTTAAAATAATGATCCCAATTATTAGTTTGGATTTGGATCCTCTCAATTCTCACTATCTCTCAAATATTTCTTTTTGACTTTATTATTTACTCATTTATTTTTTAAATTGTTACTACATAAATCTATCTTTTTGTACTTGAGAAGGTGAAATGTTAGCAAAAATTCATCTCATAATTAGATTCCATCTCAAGAACTTTGATCCATACAAATCAACAAGGATAATAGATTGGCTTGATGCTACTAAGTTTAAGTTTAGATTAAGATAAAAGCTAGGGCATAGAAGTCAAGAATCTTTCACTACTACTAAAGCTCCATGTTGTTTCAAAGCACAAGATTTGATAAACATTGTAAGAGACAAACGATACTAGGCACCTCAACATTTCTCTTTATGTAAGAATCATTATTATAGCTTAGGTAACAATGATATAAATAGACTAAAAAGGAATTAGACATACTTTCAAATTTAAACTATCAAACTTATGTGAGTCTAGAGGTGAGTTTAAAGAATGATCTTTTCACTCTAAACTTCATAACTCAAGGACAAAAAATACACTGATAAAGAACAATCCCTAATGGTATCAAATTGATGAGTTCTTGTTAATGTACTTGTTTATGTTAATGCTGTTTGGGAAGTGTCTGGATTGAAATTGTTGGTGAGTTTTGGACACATAGAAATAAACACTTTTTTAAAGGTGGTGTGTTTGATCAGCCTTGGTTCAATTAAAGGTATGGTCTTGGGTCACTTATAATTTATCTCTGCATGCTTTTCTTATTCTGATTGATGCCTTGATCCTCTGATTTGTATGTATTTGATCAAGAGACTTTGAAACTCTAAACTTTTATTTTTTAGAAGGTTGGGATGAGGTGTCAAGTTGTTTCTGAGGTGTCTTTATTTCGGTCTATTGACTTGTTTATTAGTTGCTCAAGTAGGATATTTGTGATAAGTTTTTGGGAGGGAAGTGTTGTACATTTCTGTTCAGTTTTGTAAAAGGTTGTACCACATATATTTATTTATTTTTTCTTGCTGATAAAAAAATAAAATAAAAAAATTGACGTGTTCTTAAATGTTTAAAGGTAAGGTCAAGTTATATTTCGATAATTTTATGGTGGTTTAGGTTCTTGGCTTGGTTTGGTAAGGATTGGTAAAGTTATTGTTTGAATCTTAAAGAATTTCTTGGAGGTATGATGTTGATCTTGGTTGTGGAAGCTTGGTTATGGAATGCTATGATATTTTAGCTAACTTCTTCGATTGATTTTGTTGTGGATGGTATAAGAAAGACAATGGTCTAGTTGACTTGAATTATGGAAGGAATTTGGTAGGGTTTTAGGTGAATGACCGATAGCTATTGGGTGGTATATTAGTGTCTTTGCTTTTGGAAATTTGGTTGTTCTTGTTTTTCTTACTTGACCAAATATGGTTAAATGGAGTAGGAAAGGAGAAGGCTACACCATTCTAATTATAAAAGAAAAAGAAAGGAAAAAAATGAATCAAATGAAAGGTTGGAATCTCATATAACATAGATGAACTTTGATAAACCTTTAACACCATAACATAGATGAACTTTGATAAACCTTTAACACCTATGAGGATAAACTAATAAACATACGTCTAGGCTAAAAACTCTTTAGTGAAAAGAAAAAACATACACTCATGTATTTTTCAAATAAAAGTTACCTTACAAAGCTTACTAAGGTAGGATTTCACCGTTAGTAAGCAAGGTCATTATTCACATGTTTGACCTGAACTTTGCCCCAGGTGTATTAGACACTCAAAGGTAACCTTATTCTACCCAAGGATTACCTATATTAGGAAAAAAAACTAGCATATGCCACTACTCAAACAATACTTATTAAATGAATGTATATTTTTGTATATTTATCCTCTTCATCTTGTCTTACAAGAAATCATATTCCAAAATCTTCTTAAGAGTATTTGTAAGTACACCAATAAGACAAACTCTTACAACTTAATAACAATTCTTCTTAAATATGCCCCCTTGGATTGATGTTGAACATTTGACATTGTATTTGAGAATGATCCATTTGAAATTATTGGTGTTTTCTTATAGTCTTTCTTGAGTTTTGCAAATTCACTTAGGATGATCCAACCAAAGTAAATCTCATTCCTAAAAATATCCAAAGCCATTTTTACATTGATCTTAGTTTGAAACATCTTTCTCTTTGAAAAACAAGGAACCACAACCTCACCTCACCCAAAACAATGAAACAACCCAAAATAAACTACTAATTAGACTGATAGTAGTTAAGTAAACGTAACACTATATAGAGACTGAAATGTTGCAACCTTATATTAACTTAGACATATGTGAAAAATCACTACAAGAAACTCATTAAATAGAAACTAATTTTAGAGATAAAAATATTTAGTTACTATATTAACTAGATTAGATACTATTTTAGAGACTAAAAGAATTATTGGTATCTAAAGTAATTCTATTATTAAAAAATAGTTTCTAAATTGGTACCTAATCTAGTTAACATAGTAACTAATTATTTTTTGTCTCTAAAATTAATTTTTATTTAATGAGTTTCTTGTAGTGAATGAGATTTCATGTGTAATTGTAAACGATGAATAATTAGTATAATAATGTGATTCACCTTTAAAATTACATCTCATGGTTTGTCATACAAGTCACTATTATAATTCAAGTAAAATTACACACATAGACACTCCATATAGACATCTTATATACTCTTTAATTACTTATAGATAAGCATAACATATGGAGTAACAAATTATATGGAGCATATCTCTCCAACCTCTGATAATGACCTTAAGATGAAAGCCTGTTATGATTCAGACTGGGGAGGATGTCGTATTACTCGAAGATCATTAAGTGGTTATTGCATTTTCCTGGGAAATTCATTGATATACTAGAAGTTTAAGAAACAAACCAACGTGTCAAGGTCATTTGTCGAAGCAGAATATCGGGCCATGGCAAATTCTTGTATGGAGCTAACATGGTTACGCTATATCCTGCGAGACCTCAAGGTTTCAATTAGCATGCATACACCTTTGTATTACGATAACCAAGCGACACTCCATATTGCAGCAAATCCTGTATTTCATTAGCGTACGAAGCATATCGAGATAAACTGTCAGATCATACGGGAAAAAGTTGCAAGTTGGGATGAGAAGTCCATCACATGTCTCTTCATATTTCCAGTTAGCAGATATACTTACTAAGTCTCTTGGGAAAGATCAGCTCGTGACTTTGCAAAACAAGTTGGGAGTCCATGATATTTACTCACCAACTTGAGGGGAGTATTGAAATTATTAAATTGTTATATTTTCCACATAGATGTATATAAAAAGTGTATCAATGTAAATAAGACAATAATTTAGTGTAATTGCTAATAAATATACATAACATATGAAGTGACAAATTATACGGAGCATATCTCTCTAATATGATTGTATACATGAGTTGAATGAATACACATAACTATATTTTCCATAACATTTTGATAGTTTTCTTTGGTATATTTGATTTGGTTGAAAAAATTCTGGAATAAGGTCTTATAATTAGTCCAAACTAACTCAATTATGTAATTAACATTTAATAGCGAATAACAGTTTCCTTGACTATAAGAAATATCACATTGGAAGGACGTTCCAATCCACATATGTACTCTTTTATGATGAATCTTGTATATTTTAATAACCCTAAAAAAATATTATTAATTAGGTCAATAAGTAAACAACCTCTAATCTTGAACCTAGATGAAAATAGACAAAATGCTAGTGATATAATATTTTTTAAAAGTAGAAAAAATTTAATATTTTTTTAACAATCACTAGTGATATAATGATAATGAAATAATGAAATTAGTTGTATATGATATTTTATATTATATAATCATTATTAATTTATAAACATTCAATAATTTTTTTATTAATTATACTTTTATTGAAAGAAAAATAAATCTATCATATGGTATTTTCCATTAATAAATAATTATTTATAACAAATATATTTTTTATTTTTTATAAAAATTTAGTGACAACTTACTAATAGTCACAAGTAATATACAAATACTAACAACTTAAAATACAATTACAACTAATATACAAATAGTGACAAATTTTATAAATAACACTATTAATTGCATTATCACAAAATAAAAATAATATTAACTTATGAAAAAAAATTATGATATATTATTATTGATACAAATATCATGATAATTCTAAAGTGGTATAATGAAAATAATGAATTTCTTTCATTTAAGGGTTTTGAGTTCAAATATAAAGTAAAAATTTATTTTTAACTTTTTGTCACAAATTAAAAAATTGGTCACAATTTTTATACTTTTCACTATTAATTACATTATCATAAATTGTAAATAATGTTAACTTATAAAAAATTATAAATTTAAAATAACATAAACTTAATATTTTTTACCACTAATATAAATACACGTACTTGTAAATTTTTTATTAAATATAAAAAAAAATATAACACATTATTATTGAGACATATTTTAACAAACTAATAATTAATAATTTAACATTGATAAAAATAACTATTAATTTATAAATATTTAATAATTTAGATTAATTATATCCTTATTATAAAAAATAACTTTATTATATATATATTTTAGTAATTATTTATGATATGTGTTTTTAACCTTTTAATATAATTTTTGTAACATTTTTTAATTTTGTCGCTATTACGAATAACATTTGTGACAAGTAGAATGAGTAGTCACAAATAATAGATAAACAATGACAACTTTTACTTTTATCACTAATTTTTTGTCACAAAAAATTATATTTCTTGTAGTACATGGAACCCAAAATTTTAACTCAGTAAGAGACAAAAAAATACACGAGACCTTCATCACCAATAAACTCAAGCTCACACACGACACAAGCTAAATAAACAAAAACAAAATATAAGAAGTCTTATGTCTACAAATAAGAAACAACGATTGCCACAATCACAACAAAATAAAGTACCAATTGGTATAAGGTAACAAGACATTACAAAGAGGAAGACACAAAAAATTTCTTTGAGAGTCATAAAAAAATATATACATTACATATTTATTTGCGAGATTGAATGAATTATACGTGTGTTAATATATTTAATTTTCTATTTTAAATTATTGGGCTTTGTTTGTTTGACCCAACTTTCCTTTTTCTGTTTCATCTAGGTCTTAATCTTTTTCTTACTCTAATATACAAGTGAATAAAAGTTTCTTTTATATTTATTTTTCTCTACAATTAGGGTTCATCAAAACCTCTCTTTCTTCATTACGATTACGTGCGATTACGTACGCTACATTAAAACATCA
>Ga0123342_1004459_pt1 | contig 21349 bp, 15 predicted proteins | sample Turbeawhitnodule_FD_89960 | JGI IMG/M metagenome (GOLD analysis project Ga0123342, IMG submission 89960) | Root nodule microbial communities of legume samples collected from Mexico - Turtle bean Mexico white nodule | ecosystem: Host-associated > Plants > Roots > Nodule | place: Mexico: Nepantla...
CCAGTTGTTTTTACACAATTGGACCTGATCACCAACTATTTTTCATGTTTTTTCTTTCAGTAGATTAAGGTTTAATTGGCATAAATTGGACTTGTGCCAAAACATACGTTTTGACCTAACTTCTAGAAAAAGTCCCCATGTGCCGCCCTTCCCCCCATGTGCTCACTTTTGACCTAATTTCTAGAAGGATTCTTCCACATGTGCGACACCCTTGGCTAGACCTAGTTTCTGGAATGTGCTCATCATTATCACCCCCCTTTGTGCCTCTCTTACTTACCAAGGAACTTGTATTTATAAATAGGGTTTCCTTCCTTTTGTAAAAACACATTAGAATGAATAGTAAAGAAACTCTGCTTGAGTGAGTCTTGAGTTCTCCTAAGTTCCTCTGAGTCTTATCTTGGCAGAGATGGCTACAAGTGGTGACTCACATTCTCACTCATCTTGGAACTTCCTCCTCCAAGTGGTGTGATTCACTACCATTCTCTCCACTCCATAAACTTCTTTATCTCTTTTCTCTTTTCCTTTATTTGCTATTATTTTCCGCCATTATTATTCATTCCTTTGTTTCCATTCTCTTATATTTTCATTCGGTTAATTCTTTCTCTTTTATCATGTGAATTATTCCGAAATCATCATCATAGTATATGTGTTTTTCTTTTGATCTTTTGAAGAGAATCTTCACAGTTACTTAACCACTTGGTTAAGTTCGTGTCCAATGATAATCTTCATTAAGTTTCACCATATCTTGTTAATAAAAAAAAATTCATAATATCCAAGTAAAAACCTCTAAAAATGTGCAATTCTAAAGTCAGCTCACATCAAAGTGGCTTTAGTTCCAATAATGGTGGCTAGATGATAGAGGGTAACTATCTAGTGTTGAGAGAAATTTTAGCAACTGGTAAATCTACTGGTTCAAACGCTTTTATATATAACTACTATAACTGAGCTTGTGTATTCTGGCTCAAATGACTTTGTTGGTGCATCAATATTATAATTTGTGGCACAACTATTATCAAAATCATTAAACATTATGAACTCGTCTAATTCAGTATTAGTAAAATCAGAAAAATTCAAATCTCCAAGAAACTCAAGCAAATCATCATCCATAATTTCAAAAAGCTTGTCAATATGATAAATAGAGTGATCTTGAATAGAATGTTTTATAGCATTTAGGATGTTAAATTGTAATAGACTATCACTGAATTCCATAATAAGCGTGCATGCATGCACATCGATAACCACTTACTTGTGTATAGTTTTGAAACAAAAACTAAGCTTTTCTTAATGTAGTATAAAGTTAACCTAGGTCAAATCCCCAAAGTTGCTAGCATACATTTCCCTTGCTTCATATTTTCCTTAAACAAATTAAAACTAGGGGAATAATGGAATTCACGAAAACAACAAATGTAAATAATAGAAAATAGAGTATAACACGAAATATCAAAATCGAAAATAATTGAAATTGAGTAAAAGGAACGAACAAAAACTTTAAAAATTGAAAATGAAAATTAATGACAATTAAGAATTGGAATTAAAATGACAAAAAAAAAAAAAAAAAATTGTTGTAACGAAACAAAAAATGGAAATGTATTAGACTCTTCAAATGAAACTACTAAATGTTTAAAATAATGTCTGAATGTAAAAGTGAATTAAAACTACAATTGGAATTTTAAAACACTAAGAAAAACATAAATCATTTCATGAATCAAAAAGACTAAGTGCAACCATCAAATTAATGAACAATCCTCTACTAGATTACCTAATAAAGTGTACCAATGGAAAATTGAAATTTAATGAAAATATAAAAGGCAAGAATGTAAAAGTCCATAAATATAAATGAAAAAATTATAAACAAGAGAAATCGAAAATAAACAAAAGGAATGTAACAAAGACCATTTAATGAATTAAAAATGTAGAAATTGGAAACCGAACATGGCTGAAATTGAAATTGTGAAATTTAAGCATATAATTTTAAACGTAGAAATTTAAAGGAACTATAGTAAAGACAAGAAAAATTCATTAAAAAAATGCGAGATAGTAAATGGAAACCATGATCATGTCATCTTCAACATTGAATGCAAGAAACACAAATTTAGATTACTTGTTTAATGAAGAAAATATAGAACCATTCAATTTGTATATTCAAAGAAAACAAATCTCAATTAAGAACAAAATTCTAAAACAATTTCAAAGAAGAAAACAATTTGAACACAACATTGTCTAATACGGTTTAAAATTTGTTGTTACCCATTTCCAAAATTCAATTATCTTCCAAATGTAAAGTTGAAGAAGCGAAAGTGGTAAAGAGAAGTAGAAGACGAGAAAGTAGAAAAACTCGAATATACATAAATGAATTGTTGTAAAAATAGAAAACTAACTAACTACCACATACTCCTAAGTAAGTGTAAACATAACTAAAGAAGCGTATCTAAGTGTCTAAGCATATATGTATCTAAGTATGTCTAAAGTTACCTATTTATAATGTTCTAAAACTACAAATGGATGGACCTAAACTGTAACAAAACTTGGACCCAAGAAAATCTATTACAAAGATATCATACCCTAGATTGTCTTCCAGCTCCTACACCGTCTAAGACACTTTGTTCAATAAATTTGTGTGATTTGTTCTTTTTAGCTCAAAACTTCAAATCTTCATGGTCCAATTATCTTCATTGAAGGTCCATAAGTTAGAAATCTACTGCAACAAAGATCAACTTGAAAGGTTATCATCATTGAATCAATTGATCATATGGTATATACAAACCTTTTAGCTGAAAACACAATTTTTATACCAGATTTATTACAACTCTAATTTTCTATAGAAAATTCAAATCTATGTTAAGAAATAACAAATATAAAAGTTATTGGAGAATGCAATAAGTCTATACAAACATGAACAAATCAAGTGTTATCATACATCAATCTTGGTTATCGATGTCTTTAAGAAGGAACTGCCCCGGATATGGTGGTTTCACTAGTGGGTGAATCTCCTCCATCCATGTTCTGAATGTATAAATCTACTAGAAAAATCAGTTCATTAACTCAGACCAACATATCGTCTATGAGTCCTACAAGGTGAACGATGTTCTTGTTGGCCAATTGAATGATAACACCTATAGTTTTTAGAGACCCACGAGATAAAAAAAAAGTGAAAAAACAAACTCAAGTTTATAGTTTCATATTAATTAATCGAAAAACAAAAGCTAAAATTACAATTCCGAATTATATAATAAAATAGATTTCTCTATAATTGTATAATCTATACTTCAATATGTTATAATTATGGAATTATGGATTGTATGATATAAAATGACATAATTAAAATTTTGGATCATGTAATCAATATTGAATATGACATTTTATTTTGAATTTCTCAATTGGAAGTAACTGAGAAATCATAATATTTTGATAAGAAAATGAAAAACTTATAAAAAAATCTAGCAAACTTCAACCCCTAAACTTTCGGTTCTCACAATAATAATATTTGTGAAATCCAATATCCAAAGCAAAAGCTCAAAAGTGCCCAAGCTTTTGAAGTTGAATGAATTATAAAACATAAAAGGCCAAACTGAACATTTTTTAGAAATGGATGGTGCAGGTGAAAGATATGAAGTTACACGAAGTGAAAGCCCTATGTAACCCATCTTAACTTTTACACTCCCTCTCACTCAACCCATTAGGTCCACCAAGCCCAGCCCAATACACGACCACCCACTCTCCCTCACCCTCTCTCACTCTCTCACTCTTCACTCTCACACACTGGTCTCACTCCAAAACGCTGGTATAACTCTCACATTCTCTCAACAGCACTAACTCTCTGCACGCCGCCGCACACTGCCTCACGCCGCCGCCTAGTCCGGCGAAGACGCGACGAGCGTCAACGGCGCCCGCAACAACGAGCTGCGGCCTCCGCGATCACCTGCGACGGCCTCCGCCCCGTGACATCCTCAGGTAGGTTATTGTGTTGATTCTCTGACCTAGAGTGGGTTTAAATGGGTTAACCCACCAACCCTGGTGGGCTGGAACGGACAAAATGTTTACAGCTTCATTTCAGGTGGGCCGGGTCAGCCCGGTTAGTAGGTGGGCCAAAATGGGCTGGGCTGCCTAAACCTACTCTAGGTAGCAGTGGCAGAAGAACATACTGGTGCTTCTGCCTTTGCTGGTGCTTCTTCTCGCGTAGTTTGATTCCTCCAGGTATTTTTACTCCGAATTTGGATTCTCTGCTGTGTTTTTCGTAATCTCAAATGTTTTTTTATAGCCACTACTGTGTTTAGCTTTGCACTTTCATGTGGGGTTAACTACCAACTTATCGTTCCCTAAATCAATAATTGTAAAAAAGAATTGATTTTTTGGGTTCCGTTAACTTGGTTCACGTGAATTGCTTACATGGGGTGGTGATTTTGCGCTTTTGATGTAAACTAGGGTGGTTGAGGTGCTGTCCCCCGTTCTTTTCATTAGTGCAAATATGCCACAAGATATTACTTACCAACACCCTTTATTTGGTGGCAAAATATCTTGCACGTTCCCCAACAGGTTCCAGGTCATTCATTTTTGTTTTGTTTTGTTTTGCATTTTCCTTATATTGGAAGACACTGTCTGTGACTTTAGTTTTGTTGAAATTAAGGTTATGGTTATTTCTTGTAGGATGTCAGCGACATTCGAGAAGTACCTGATCATCAGGTCTTGTCATGCTTTTTTCTATTTGATTGTAATCTATGTTTTCCTTAATCTTTTTGCTGACTTGATTTTTGGGTATTGATGCTGTGTAGGAGGTGTTCGCAGACCCGAATCGAGACGAAAGCTTGATCATTGAGGTTTTGGAATTCAAGCCTGACATTGCTGATAATGGGAGTGCTGTATGGTTTCTTCAAGACCTTGCTAGTGAACAGGATGCTGAAGGAACTCTGGTATGTCGTCATTTCATTATGGTTTCGTCATATTATCAGATTGTTGAAGTGTTGCTCTGTAATTTGGTATATGGAAATTGAATTTTATTAAGCTCATCATATCCTATGTGTTGGCAAAGAAGATTTGTGGATTGAATGAGTGATACCAACAGTAGGTATGTTTTCTGAATATTTGATTGTTTTGCTTTTACCACACTGTATTATATCCAGTGAAAAAAATATGCTTTGGGGGCATGGTTGATTTAGTTCCATAAAGGGTGCCATAATTTCTATCGTATTTAATTTATCAAAGTTTTCTTATAAAAGTTTGTTTGTTGCCTAACGGTATATGATCTTTAACTTTGTTGAATGTTTTCTATGTATTTTAGGAGGTTTACCTGTCATTGATGTTTGGAAGACTCTGTTTTCCCTCTCAGCTCACTATAAACATTGTTTGGGATATTTTTCCTTTTAATTCCAAAGTGATTTGATTTATCAAAGCATTGCACTATTTCAATTGCTGTGTGAGAGCATGTATCATCTCCCGGCATACATTAACAGGAAAAGGAACTTCTTTAAGAGAAGATAGCTTTCTTTTAAAGCTATCCATTTAATGTTTTATTTGTTGCAAAATTTTACTGTGTTTCATGATTATCTAAGTTATTGTGTCTCATGATCATGTCTCCCCTTTAAATTGCTCAGGTTATTGAGCAGTCAGGAGTCCTGGAAGCACCTGGTTTGACATACTACAATACTCCTGCAGTTGTAACAACTGCAGTGGGTCAGATGGTAATGTTTCTATGTTTGTTTTGACCTTGATTTATGTTTCTACATCATTTCCTGATCATTTAAATGAGTCATCTTGGCATTAATGTTCATACATTGTTTCTTATGACTCCTCTGGATTGTTAATTAGATTTCACAATATACTTGCATTCGCGTTGTTATTTTCTGTATTCATTATTCACACATTGAGGGTGTGAAAAGACAATGCTACAAGTCCAAAACTGAATCCACTTAACTTCCTGCTTATCTAGTTTTTATTATTTATTACTCTTGATCTTGATATTATTTGATGATATCTTTATCCAAGGATTACTTATGTACTTGTATTGTAGCCTCTTTTTTTACTGCTGTGTTAATTGTATTTGTTAATTTGATTTTGCATCTTGTTGGCCACCCATACCTCAATACTATTAAATTGAGATCCACCCTTAAGATTTTGCACTAATATGGAGAAAATTTAGCTGCCTATTCATCAGTGTCAGTCTAAGTTTGCTTATGAATTTTTCCAGTGTAGTGATGCTTGGACGACTTGCTTACAGATGAAGGATAGTTTTTAGTCTGCTTACCACTTTCTTAGATATTCACATGTGTTGATCTCCTTATTTTCTGCATAGTGTTTAAATTTCCAATCCATGCCTGTAATTTATTGATTTTATGGATTCTGCTTGTATTGTGAAGAACTGGGGCATTTATCTGGGAATAATGATTAACATTTGGTTTGATATATATGCCTCTGTATATGTCTATTTTGAATCTGACATTATCAAATGCGACATTGAGTTCCATCTATGATATGTTCAATTTACTCAATAACCCTCTTGAATCAGACATGTCACGTGCCTCTCCATGGTTATAAAGCTGCATATTGTAGTTGGCCCAAACATCTGATCTGCATATAAGCTAAATAAAGATGAAGCCCTAGAAATCTTTTGTGTGAAAATAATGTTTGTTTCCCCAGCTGCGCCATTTATTTATATTATTATTTCAGTAAAAATAATTTGAAGGCTACAATTTAGTGCCATGATTGTCTGAGCCTTTTTAAAGATTCCTATTATTTTTATTATAGATTATAGACTGCAATATTACAAACATGCCAGCTTTTCATTAATCCATCTGAACCCTGCAAGTTGTTTGAACTTGCAAAAATGATCCTTATTTCTCAGTCTTGACTTGCAAACAACAGAAAATACTCTTGGATTTTAGTAACTTCAAGACAGGGGAAACTAGCTAACTTTACATAGTAGGATAAAACTTTTGTTGCTGAAGCCAGGGAAATTTTTGAATTGCATATTATTTCCTATGTGTTTGTGTTATTTTGGATTTACAAAGATTTTTTTGTCTGATATTCATCTTGAAGCTATACAAGCGAAAATACATGTGTTAGTTATATTATCGGTGTTTTAATAGTGGATTATTTGTACTAGCTAAATTTGATACTCTGGCTGATTGCATTTTGGATGTTAATATCAATTTAACTCACTTGAAGGTTAAAAATATGATCTCGACCATCTATTCCCATTTCAGTAGCTGTCTTTTTATTTCTTGTAAGAGAAAATTGATACTTTTTTCATATGACCATTTTGCAAGATTGTTCTATACATAATATGTGCATGTGAGTGTTTTCAAGAGTTTTGTGCCACTGCACATGTTTTTAATCACTTATTGTCATATGTAATTTTTGGCAGGCTATTTCTAAAGGTCGGCAAGGAAGGGAAGCACAAAATATTGTGAAAGTAGGTTCTGCATTACTTCAACATTTGCTAATGCTAATTTGACATTGTTCCTACATCGATTGATCTTTGATTCATTTTTTCAGGTTTATTTGGCAAATTTACGTCTTAAAGAAGTTGATACTGATGTTCTAGTCACTGCATATGAGCCAATTGTTATAAAGTAAGTGTAAGAAAGACAAAAGCAAGAAAAGGAAAGGAATTTCTATTTCTGAAAATTGTATAAGAAAAACCCACTCTTACAAGAAAGAGTAGCAAGCATATATAGAAAACCAAAGTAACTGATATAACTAAATCAATTATTCTTTTAATGTGTTATCACCCCCCTGGTAAACTGAAGGTGTGATTGATTGACACCTTAAGTTTATGTCTAAAACTATTGAATGAAGTGGTAGAAATAAGGTTGGTTAATATGTCTGCTACTTGGTCCAAGGAGATGGATGAGACGAACTTGCTTATGTTGAACATGATCTCTAACAAAATGAAGATAAGTTCAAAATGTTTGCTTTAGGAATGCATGACCGGATTGGCTAAGAGGAGAACAACACCCACGTTGTCAGAATAGATAGTAGGAACAATAGTGACTAAACACAACTATTGAAGCAAAAAAGATATCCACCGTATTTCAGATAGAGTGCTAGCGACACTGTGATAATCTACATGTGTTGCTATGTGAAACAACTATTTGCTTGTTTGATCCCCAATAAATGATATTGGATCCAAGATAGATACAAAAACCTGTTGTATAGTTGCTATCATCTAGATTTGATCCCCAATCTGCATCACTATCCTACATTAGAAAGATTATATGAAGAGTGCAATGATATGCCAAAATGAATACTACTAGCAAGATAACGAAGAATTCGTTTCAGTGCTTTCCAGTGATGTTCCTTCGATTGATGCATACTGACAAACTTTGTTAAGAGAGAAGGTTAGCTCAGGTCGTGTGATGGTGACATATTGGAGAGTTCCAACAATGGACCAACATAAAGTTGGATCTTCAAAGGATGTTGAACCATATTGTGTTAGACGAAGAGATGTGATCATAGGAGTGGGTTGAGCTTTACCTTCATGCATGTTTGCACATTGCAAGATTTCTTTATTGTACTTGGTTTGAGAGAGATGTAGATGATCAAATGATATCCATGTAGTTTCTATGCCAAGAAAACAGTGTACAAAATCAAGATCTTTTAAAGCAAACACATTGTGGAGTGAAGAAATTAGAGAAGTGATTTCGCATGTAGAAAAGTTAGTGGCAATAATATCATCTACATATGTTAAAATGAAAAGAGTGGATAAATTCTGAAAATGTGTAAATAAAGAAGGATCACTCTTAGTAGAAGAGAATCACATTTGGATTAAAGTGTTGCTTAATTTTTGGAACCATGAACATGGTGCTTGTTTAAGCCCATATCTTTGTGCAGTTTACAAGCTTGACTAGGATTGGAGGAGATAAAACCTGGTGGTTGCTACATGAAAATTGTCTCTTGAAGCTCACTGTGCAAAAAGACATTGTTTATATCAATTTATCGAATTGGCCAGCTAGAGGAAACTGCAAGAGCAAGCAGGATCCGAACTGTGTTGGCTTGATCAAGGGACTAAATGTCTCTTTGTCATTACATCCATGTACATGATGAAAACCTTTTGCAACCTAATAGGCTTTGTATCGTTGAAGAGTGCCATTTGCATTATTTTTGTTTCAAAAAACCCATTTACACCCTACAAGGTTGCTCCTTGTGGAAGATTAGTGAGAGTCCATATTCCATTTTGATTGAGAGCATTATACTCGGTTTGCATAGCATTGAACCAATGAGGGTCAATTAAAGCTTGTTTAATAGTAGTTGGTTCAATGGAAGTAGATATAGTGAAGAGTTTGGGTTTGGAAATACTTAGTTTTGATCTTGTGATCATGAAATGGACATTGTGAACAAGGCAAGTTGGAACATCATTTTGAGATGCAGATGTAGGGGAATTATCATTCAAAGCAATTGATGTTGAAATATCATTAAGAGGTGTAGAAGCTAGTATTTCATATGGCATGTGATGTATTTGGTGTAGGTTAAGATAAAGGTGAAAAAACAGGTTGCATATGACAATCGAAAGTCATAGCTGCAAAATGTGGCTTTATAACAGTTATAGGCATGCTACTTTTGATATACAGGGATTGTTAAACCTTTCCAGAACTAGAAAGACAAACAATAAAAGCTCTGAAATGGCTCAGAAGCCTTGCTTCTGCGCTTCGAACACATGCCCGACAGGGACACACAGTAGATACGTGCACGACACGGTGTCATACACACTTCCTTGGGTTGGACACGACCCAACTTTTTGACACGTCGGAGATGACATTGTCCACCTCCTTACACGTTTGTCACACAAAAAAACTAGCAAGAAAAGAGAAAACGACATCGTAAGTTGTAGTGACAATGCTATTTCACACAAGCTCACAATTCTCATACTCTTCCCACTGAGTACAATACGGCGGTGGCTCGGGCTTCCGTCTTTGGAGGCGAGAGGTTGACGACGTCGAACAGCAGGGGAACGTGAACGATCTCCAGAATTTCCTTGGATATGAGCGACGTGGGGGATGATGTGGGGACGACGGTGGTGGTGGCACCGATGAAAGGTGATGTAGAGTGAGGGACAGAAGAAAGAGGATGAGGAATCCGGCAAAGAGTGACTTTTTATTTTGGATTTAATATTATTATTTAATTTCTATTTTTCAATTTGAATTTAAATACGATTTATTATATAATTATATAATATTATGTATTTTTTTATAATTTAAATATTATATTTTATTTTAATTTTTTTAAAAAAATATTATTTATAATTTAAACCTATTTTTAAATAGTAAATTAAAGTTTTATTAAAGATTAATATTTTAAGATAATATTAAATTTTTACTTAAGAAAAAAAATAAATATTAAAGATAATATTTTTTATAATAATCTTAAATATAATATATTATATGTCAATAAATATAATATATTATACTATAAAGTATAAAATAACCATAAATAACATAATGTGTATACCATGTTTATTGAGAAGAGGCAAAGGCTTAAGAATCATTCTGCATTATCGGAGTGATTGGTTTGATTTTTATCAAAGGTCTTCAAAAGAATAAACATAGAGGAAACTTGAGATTTAGGGTGAAGAAGATATATCCAAGTAAATTTAGAATAAGCATTTAAAAAGGTTATGTAGTATTTTGCACCACTTGTACTAGTCACAGGAGCAAGTCCCCAAATGTCAATGTAAACCAATTCTAAGGAACTATATGATAAACTGTAACAGTCTTTAGAAGATAGTTGATGCATCTTTGCTCTAACACAGACATCACAGAACATCAAAGATGGGATCTTTTTGACTAAATTGAATATTGTTATTCGTTAAATAATCTTCTTAATATCAAGAAGATAAGTTGTAACAATCCTATCCTTTTTAGGTGTACATAGTTGAATCTTTAGTTTCTTCACTTTGGCTCTTGACTAAGAAGCATGATATACATGCAATTTGTTCTAGATGTGGGAAGAAGAGGAGAGATCTACCATTTGAGTGAGAATGGACGAGTCCATCGAGGCAGGAAGCCAAGCAATGAAGAGTTGATCTTGTTGCTCATAGTTGAGATATTCTTGATCGATGATATCATGAAGACCATTGACTTTGGTAAGATATTTGACCAAACATGTTGGCCTTCCAAGAACATGAACAGTTGTAGTTCTTTAATAGTGTGCCAGATTATGTCAGCAGTGAGTTTAAGAGAGATAGGCGAAGACATGTGGAAGAGAAGAGGAAACAATGGAAGAATTTTCAGAATTATGGGTAGGAGAAAAAATGGTGGAAACCATGGTAGCTCTGGATACTGTGCAAGAAAGACAAGCAAGAAAAGGAAAGGAGTTTCTATTATTAAAACTGTATCAGAAAAAAAAACGACTGTTACAAGAGAGTAACAAATATAGTAGAAAACCAGAGTACCTAAATCCTAAATCCATTATTCTTTTACTGTGTTATCAGGAAGTTCTAGAATATCTTTTTTTATGACAATAAGCTCTTCCCAAAATTGTCCTGCAATTCAAGTTATGACTGATTGGGTGAGTTCTATAGGCGGATGTTCAGGTTTTGTTCAAACTTTTTTTGGACTAATTACGCTCATCCCTGTAGTTTAAAGCCTAATGAAATTACACCCTACTCGTTCCCTTTTTGACATTACTTTGACCTCTCTAATTCATACATAAGAAATCAGGAGGTTTGTGCCAATAAAAAAGATTTTTATTCTGATATATATACACAATTATGTAGGTTCAATTTATCTCTCCTTTGGGTTGAAAATATCCCTACTGGTCAATATGTTAACATGTAATCGATCGTTTAAATCTTCAAATGCTAGAGTTAAGCAGATTAGAGATCAAATAAAAAATCAAATGAAATATCATCTGAACTAATGAAAGCTACGTCATGTGCTACATATATTTTAATTATATTCTATGTCTTCAGCCCTTTGAGCGAAAGCGCAGACACAGTTGGTGCTGGTGTAGCCGTTCCAGCTGCTCAAGTTGGATGTACGCCCATGGATGACGTCTTTAAACTGGCTGTTACAAGCTTCAGGGTTCTTGACTGGAGTCTTTTTTGATGCAAGACCCTAGGTATGCTGGGAGCTAGCTTTTGCAAAACTGTGTGGAGCCAGGCTTTAGCATTTTTATTTTAGTGAAATTTGGAAAAGAAGGTGCAAATGCCATTTTGATCACTGTATATTCCTCATGTGTTTTCTCTTTGGTCCGTAAGCACTCATTTTTTGGCATTTGGTCATTTTCATGATTTCATATAGTTAACTTGTTTGGATTGTCACTTGTAACTGGATAGAATAATGTGTTTGGTAATGTCAGTGACTTTTCCCTTTAAGGAGGTGGTAGATTGGAGTTTGTAATAATGGATAACGTTATTTTAGATGTTGCTTTATACCCAGCAACCTGGGACAGGAACAACGTGCCTCTTGGAAGCACTGTGATTGCAGCACAAAAGGGCCATAGCCACCAGCTTGTACGTGGTAGGGTTATGTATTATTGAGTTTTTGTGGCAAAGTAGTTATGGACAAAATGATGAAACACTTGAAGATAGACGACTTGTAGACAAGCTTTGCCTACTATAGAACTTCCAAATCAATAGGTGACAGACATGTTTCGTGTTAGAGATGAACTTGCATTTAAAAGTGTCTTTATACAAGTCATACATCAATTTGAGTACTGAAGTTATAGTAGATAATGATAGGATTTCATGACTGAACAGGATTGAATGACAACAGTTTTAAAAATACTATACAATAAATGAATAATGTTCTGGTATTTTTTTTAGCTTTTTAAAAATAAAATAAAATTTTGTAGTTTTTTTAAAGCAGTTTTATTCATTAATGTTAAAGATAAAATAAGTTATGTTATGTATCTTCCTGTGATATACAGCACACTATCAAACATCATATGGAATGAAAACTTCAGGTATTCCATGTCCTTGAATTTGAATAATAGATTGTTTGGTTCAAAGTCTTAGACATGCTTTTTCATGTTTACTCAAGCTAACATATCAGTGAACTTGATTGTCTTTTCAGCGAGTTTTCAAGCATAAGAAAACATTTGCTTTTCATTCTACTACAAGCGATCTTTAGAGCCTGCCATATACAATGGATTCTAATGCTCTCTTGTCACAGAATTTCTTTGCAACTAAAATTTCAACATGCTATCTTTTTCAGTTGCTATGCAATGATTAATTAATTGGTTGAGAGTTGAGAGTTGATAGTTGACACACTCATGTTGACAGTAATGGACAAGCTCAGAAGCTTGCTTCAATCTAGGAACTGTACTTGCCCCTTTTAGAAGGTACATACAAATCTTTAGGTTGAAAAATTTCCAAGAAAATATGGCAACCATTGAAAAATTAGAAGCAGGATCTGAGTTCCAACTTTCAACCATCTTAATCCATGCAAATTCTATCTTTGTCAGGTAACACAGTGAGAGTAGAGTTTGGATTTCACATGTAACCAAACTGAGTTCTGTGCAGAGGTTTAATTAATGACTGTGTCAACTGGTGAATGATGCAAATCATTAGAGGTGGCACTCTTAGGACCCCAAAAGTTACAACTATGATGTTGTGATGAGTCAATCACGTGTCATGCAACTAGTTTGAAAAATAATGCATTCTATGGACCCACCCAATAAAATACACGATATTGCAGTCTTCATAGGCAGATGGTTTCACACAGAGTGTGAATTTGGAAAGGAAAACTGCTGGAAATTATTGGTGACCAATCAACGTCAAATCATTGTCAAATCTCTTAAGATCAAGGTGCTGGCTGCCACACTGTGACACTCACATACATCCATGGATACCCTTATACTGCACACCGTTAAAGAACAAACCAAAATTAAAATTTTCCCTGAAATTCCATTGGAACGAACAACTTTAGGAAAGTTGATGGTACCACTTTTTTCCGTCAATTTTGCAATGCTTTCTCAAGGAACACTAACGGAATTTTTGTCGTAACATATTCCAACATTTTTTCTGTTAAGAAAATGGATGATAACACCCCAATTTCATTGTAATCTTTCAAGTTAAATGAATTTGCAGTATTATTACTTAGTAGTTCTGACAATAATAACCAATAAGAAAGCTCCTCGTCTCAAGTAATAAGCCATGGATTTTGAATGTGATGTGAATAGAAAGGATAAGAAAGGTTTATATTCGTTGTAATTAATGAAAAGAAAAAACAAAGTGAGAGAGAAAACTGCCGACAATGACCACCGCGGAGTTAATAGCACTCAATTCTTTTGTATCCATACTTCAAAAAATATCAACAATGATAGCAAAATGTTGTGGACAGATGAACGATTCCATGTTTTATATCTTGTGACTCTAAGAATGAAAAAAAAAAAATACTAATTGCTGAGTTGGCTAACTGGTCCTGAAAAACAATTTTATGTATTTTGTTTTTTTTTTTCTATTGTTTATTCTTTTTATATGTTACACGAGTTCTTATGTTAGTGGCACATTAGTAACAATGACATTACCACATCATATCTGTTTAGTTATTATCCCTCACTTGCATGATAACACATTACTTTTAAATAGATTTAGTCATAAAATGAGTTTTTTTATTAAGTTAATTTAAAAAATTTAAAGTGATTGATTTCATTGATGAGCAAATATGAGGTAAAAGAAAAACACCTCTGAAAGTTCCTTCTCTAATAAAACAACTAGAATTGAAGACATCTTAACACTTACACTAAAAGAAAAGGAAAAGATTTTGTTGAAACCCAAAAAAGTAAAAAACTTACACTTGACACTCTATTATAATAATATAATAATATTTTAAATTAAAAAATAAATTAAATATAATTAAAATATTAATTTTTTGGTATGTGAAGTGAATGTTTGACACTGTAGTGTTGTTAATGTATCATCACAAAAATAAAAATAATCTTTAAATCTAACATAACCTTAATTTTTGTTGTTGGTTAAAGTGCCAACCTCTTACTAGTAAGTAGAGCCAAACAATTTTCAAAAAAGATAATTACTTCTGATCGTCAAAATTCTATTAAAAATTTCATTTAGCATTTGCTCCAGGAGAAGACCAAGTTTTGCAAGTTGGTGCTAAAAACATCTTATAGTTTTTCCTAGTTATAGAATAATAATTGTACATCATTCTCCTTATCAATAATTTATTCCACAAGAATAATAAGTTCAATATTGGACTTTAAAGAGATAAGTATTCTTCTAAGAAAGTTTTGCCTTCACTGCATGACTTAGAAATCTGTTTAAAGAAAAAAACAAAGTCAGAACGGAGCATATAAATATACAACTTAAATGATCAACAAAAATATGTTGGAAATTATATATTATATTAAAAATTACATAATATATTTTTTATTTTAGAAATATTTCTCTTTGGTGCTAAAATTTTCTTATTTATCATCATCTATACTTATTTAGGTAAGGGGAATAAAAAATATCATTCTTCTACCTTTTTTTATTGATATTTACATATGTTTATTTTCTATACTAACTATTGATTGACTCTATTGCGTTTGTAGATGATTTTATTAATTTTAAATTTTATTTTACATAATTTTATTTTGGAAAATTTATGTAAAAGAGGAAACCATGTAAAAAAAATAAATTAGAACACAAATCCATAAATTTTTCAACTTAGGCTTTGGATGAATATAAGTTAATAAAAAAATACACCTTACATTCTATTCCACCATAAGACTAGTTTTGTTAGAAAATTAAAAAGCTTTGGTTTAGACTTTTTAATCACAAAATAATGTTTTGAAATGAAAGAGTGACAATTTTTAGAAGCTGGTACTTTAATTATGAAATATTATTGGTAACATTATTTTATCAATTTTTTGTTTTGTTTTAATTGGTAAGTTGTTTTCAAAATGTAATTAAACATTATCAAAGTATATTTCTTAAGTTTTCAACGATATATAATTTATAGTTTTTGGATCATCTGATGTTACTTGTTTGATGTTACATCATTTAATGTCATATTGTTTAATGTTGCATCATCTTATATTTGTTTACCTATTCTATAGTTGGTTCACATATAGTCTAAGACTTGACCTAAGTGATGCTTAATTTTTAAAAAAATTTAAATTCATTTATTTACCATTAAGATAAAAAAATCATTAAATAACATTTAGTTTAGAAATAAATAATAATTATTCATTGTATTGATTAAGTTAGATACTATCTTATAAATTAAAAAATTATTGGTATCTAAGTAGTTTCTATTAGTAATAAAAGTTTATAAAGTAGTTTCTAAATTGATATATAACATTAGATACCAATATTTTAGCTACTAATTACTTTATATTATAAATTAGTTACTAATTTAATTAAATGCTAATTTAGAATCTAAATAGTTATAGTTAAAACTTTGATAGCTAATATTAGATATCAATTTAAAATTTATTTTATAAATTTTATTAATAATAGAAACTATTTTAAATACTAATAATTTTTTAGTTTATAAAATAATATCTAATTTAATCAATATAATGACTAATTATTTTTTGTCTCTAAATTAGTTGTTATTTAATGAGTTTCTTGTAATGATCCATCATTTCCATCCACAAATAAATCTATCTAATTCATTTATTATAAAAGTATAAAAAATAGAGCAAATTTATGTATTTAATGTTATGAATGATTAATGATTCATCCATTATTTCTAAAAATTTAATAAGTTTTATATCAATACTTAGTAAATTAAAAATAATCCAACTAATCTGTTCATATTTAATTCTTTCTTATATTTAACTTAGTAAAGAAGTCTTAAAAAATATATTGTAAATTGTTTCAATTTTTTTATTTTTCAAAACTATTTTTTAAAAGTTTATATTTTATGGATGATTGGGATATCCACCCATTAAAAATATATAGATGTATGAATTGAATTGAAAATTTATGAAATATATCATATTAGATAATTTTTTAATTATTTTGTTAATGCATTAGAAATGTGCTAATAGTTTTTTAATCCGATTCTTTAATTTGACACTAAGTAATATAGACTCATTTGAACAAGTTTAAACTTTTGTTTGAAATTTACACAACGACTAGAGATAAGATTAGTTTATAGTATATAAATATGTGCAAACTTCACCTTACAAGTCGAGTTTATAAGGTTGAGTTAAGCTTAAATTTCATTTCTTAAGATAATATCAAAGTCATTTAAAGTTTATCCTAGTGAGAGTGTGTCTTAGGCTTATCGTGTTATCCGCTATTAAACCACCCATAAATATCTAGTCCCTGCACGAGTTGACAACCTTGACATGATAGAGGTGTGTTGGAGATCCCACGTGAACTAGAGACAAGACTAGTTCATAATATATACCTAAGTACAAATATCATTTTATAAGCCGATGCTGTAAAGTTGAGTTAGACTTGAAGTTTATTTTTGAATAACCTTATTTATAAAAAGATAGTTTTAAATTATAATGACTAATTTATAAATTTAGTAAAAGTAGAAGGATGCCCCCAAGTTATTTAAACATTAATGGAAGTATTGTTTTAATTATTTTCTTTTGGGAAATATCGGATTAAAAACACTTAAATTAATCTTAGAATAAGTTTTCCTAACGTGTTTGGTTACCTTATTTTTGCTTTTGTCATTTTATTTTATCATTTGATCACATAATGATTTCATATTATAGAATTGAAGGCAGTAAATGAAGATGGAGGATAAAGAGTCTGTGACCAGAAATTTGAAAAAAGTAAACAGTTATGTGGCAAGAATCCAACCATCAAAACATTAAAAAAAAAAAAAAAAGAGATTTTTTTCCTATGAATATTCAACACCATAATGCTGGAATGCTAATGCTAGCACTAGGCACTTTGTTCTAACGATGAGACCCTAGCTATTTAGCACTTGATATATGCATCAATCAAGCTTCTGTAGACATATAGTGCTAGGGAATCACTAACTATGGCTTGGACCTAGGCTAATAATTAATCTTATATCATCTAAAGAATTTAAAAGAGAAAAGAAATATCACAGTTTTTGTCTTTCCCATTTTCCAACCTAAATGTATGAATCTATGCATGCTAATTTTAGCAATAAAAAAATATATGGATCTAGGGTGTGGAGACATCAAGGTGAACTCCTTTTCTATGTCAATCAATTGAGTTTTGCTTTATCTTTACATTTTCTTTTTTCTTTTCCATATCTATTTAAATCTACTTTTTAGCGGATATGATTGATCTTAAATTTTAATTGAAGTTCATTTTGTTTTTAATTAGGTAATTGTGTATTCTCCTATTACATTTACGAGATGATTGAATGATACTAAAGTATACACGGTAAATTAGTTTGTGATCTTACTTGTTGAGCTGATAACCATGAGCAACAAATTCTCTAATGTCTTTAATTTCAGTTTAGATATTATACTAAGAAATTACTTAGTTTAATTGATTAATACTAGTTAACATACGAAGAAGTTGGATTTTAATTGGACGAGCAAATTCAAGCATATGTATAATTGCAGATAAAGAACTTAAATTGGGTTAAGTTATATAGCGTATACGAAACAACCGTTTTCTTAAAATTTTAATGTGTAAAACTTACTAAATATTAAAATATATGCAATAAATTGATTTAAGAGATATGAAGATTTAGGTTTGTAATGCATTTGATATATTATAATTTATTCTTAGTATTAAATCACATCAAGTATTTTATTTAGGTTAGGTCATTAGAAGTACTTCCTAGTCAATCCCAAAGATCTAAATCAAGAATAAAAATTCAAGTTTTAAGTATAAAATAAAAATAACAATATCAAATAAGAACAAAATATTATAGATAAATATTATTTCAATACATAGGAATTTGAATCGATTACCTTCAATCCTAAGGAAGGGAATTAGTCACTCATAATAGTCATTACATGTACCAAAAGATGATTGAAAGTAAGAGAAGAAGATTCAAAACGTTTCTCCTTGTTGGCTACCTCTTTGGATTTCCTTCCTCCTCTATTTCTCTCTGTCTTATGCCCTTATTTAACCTAATTGGACTTGAGTTAAGTGACATATCTACTCATGATATATCCCTTTGCTTAATCTTTCCTTAACTTACTGAAAATAACACAAAATCGAGAATAAATAGTTCTATTAATCTCATAACTCCAAATTATATTATTAAATTATAATTTTTCAAATTAGGGTTGAGTCATAGGCTAATCAACAATTAAAATGAATAAACATCTAACTTTTTTGCATGAAATTTCACTAAATAATGACACTTATCAACTTCCCCTAACACGACCAATCAAGATGGAGATTTTTTTTTTTTAATGGTCATGACTTCAAGTTTACTTGTAACTTTGAAGTAAAATAAGTAAATTTTGTAATATTTTAGTGAGAATTATTTAAAATTTGCATAGTAAACTTCAAAGTGAAGAAATTAAATGAAAAACAAGTACTAATCCACACAACCAAGTCAGAAATTAAAGAACTAATACATGAAAATAACACACTATATGAACATAAATGCAATATACTCTATTTGTTCAGGTATACCAAGTTCAGTTATATCTGATTGCTTACTTGTCCAAAATTACCAACAGCAAACCCCTAAATACATAAAGTGAAAAAGAAAATTAAATTTTCAAATATGTTATATTCAATACAAAAAACTTATTTGCATGTTGTCGTATAATATTGTAGAAACTAATTGAAGGAAATAACAAAAGGCAAAAGGTTGTAGAAACTGCTGATTGAACGTAATTGCACAAAATTGCAAAACTGCTGATTTATTCATCTTGATTTACTTCAATAATATATATAAATAAAATTACAATTACTAGAAGCTATAAAATAGGAATACTAACAGTCCTGTAAACTGATTATTAATGCAATAATAATGGTAACGATAAATAATTTATGGTAATAAAATTTGAATTAATAACCAACATTTAAGGCTAATAAAATCTGAATTAATAACCAACATCCATCCTTAATTATGATTTGGAACAACCTTCATGCCCAACAAATCTCTTAACTTGATGAAAGCAAAGCATTGATCTTCAATGACTTAGTGAGAATATCTGCAATCTGATCTTCTAATCTGCAGTATTTCAATTTGATCATGTTCTTCCCAACTTGGTCTTGCAGGAAGTGATATCGAATATCAATGTGTTTACTTCTTTGATGAAAAACTGGATTCTTTGGAAGATTAATTGTAGAGATATTGTCAACATAAACCTTAATTGGAACATCTATATTAAAACCAATTTGAGTCATGATATTGCTAAGCCAAACTGATTGACAAGCACTTGTTGTTGCTGCTACATACTCAGCTTCACAAGAAGATAATGCAACAATTGACTGTTTCTTTGATGATCACAAACAACCAGTCTTTCCGATCATAAAACAATTATCACTTGTGCTTTTCCTCTCGTCTGAATCTCCACCCCAATCACTGCCTGAGTATTTGACGATCTCAATCTTAGATGAAGAGTAAAATAGACCAAAAGCTGTAGTACCTTTAATGTAGCGCATAATTCTCTTTACAACTTGTAAATGAACTTGTCGAGGTGACTCCATGTATCGACTGACCAATCCCACAAGATAACATATGTCGGGTCTAGTACATGTGAGATATCTAAGGCTCCCAACAATCTGCTTAAAGTATGTTGCATCTACAATTTGCCCATCACCTTCCTTCGTGAGCTTAATTCCAGTTTCAATTGGAGTCTTAACTGGGTTTGAATCCTCCATCTTAAACTTCTTTAAAAACTCAACAACAAATTCCTCTGATGAATGAAGATTCCATCATCTCCTTGGATGACTTCAATTCCCAAAAAGTAGGACATAAGACCGAGATCAGTCATCTCAAATTCCTTCATCATGATATGCTTGAAGTCACCAATCATTTTGAGTTTACTTCCTGTAAAAATCACATCATCAACATAAAGACATAAAATTAGCAAATCTCCATAATCATTAGTCTTTACCTAAAGACCATGATCTAATGCACATTTTTTGAATCCAGCGGCATGAAGAATGGCATATGCAAGTCTCACGGGTTCTGAATCTGCAAAAGAGAGCAAAGTGAACCAAATCTCCATTGTCATCAACTTCATCATCAAGATTTACTTCGCAATCTTGAAGGTGTACAGGTTGTCGTTGCTACCTTCTTGGTTGCTCTATCATAGTTGCAATTGGAGCTCCAACTTCAGGTTGAATTATAGTTTCAGGTTGAGCTGTAGGTGCTTCAAGAGTGATTCCATCTTCCACATCATCGTTCAACACGTAAATATATCAGTCATTTCAGCTGCTGCATTCCATTGCCATTCCTCATCTTCGGCAAATGTAACATCACGACTAACAATCACCTTCTTTGTCATTGGATTGTACAGTTTGTATCCCCCATGCTTATATCCAATGAAA
>Ga0123342_1004460_pt1 | contig 21347 bp, 14 predicted proteins | sample Turbeawhitnodule_FD_89960 | JGI IMG/M metagenome (GOLD analysis project Ga0123342, IMG submission 89960) | Root nodule microbial communities of legume samples collected from Mexico - Turtle bean Mexico white nodule | ecosystem: Host-associated > Plants > Roots > Nodule | place: Mexico: Nepantla...
AAAGTTGACTACATGCTCTATAAATGTCATTGTTATAGTTACTGAGTATGATCTCTAAAAGAAATTAATGTTTTCCAACTGAAGCACATAATAATGTAGTAAGTTGTAAGTAACGAGATGACAAATATGCAATATTCTTTATAAGTGTGTTAATATAGTTTCCCAATGTTCGCCTGATAGCGAGAGCCGAGGGAGAAACACGAAGACGAGAAGTACCCGAGTCAAGCACCCAACAACCTGCCCGACCGAGGGAAGAAGACGAAAACTTCAATAGTTCTCTAGGTCCCATCTCCCCAGCAGGAACAAGTTAATAACCCTAGTCCGTTGTCAAGGTAAGAGTTGAACTAAGAAGTGCATTGTAAAGGCTGAAAGAGAGTATCATAAGCAATTTGAGAAATATGAGTCATTTCGTGATAGTTATAGAATTAAATTAGAATCATGAAATATAGTTGATTATTAGATTTTGGATTATAAGTTAGAAGGGATTATAAGTTAGATTTTGGATTAATATTAACAATATTAATAATATTAATTTTAATAATATGAATATAATATTAATAATATGAATATAATATTAATAATAATATTAATAATAATATTAATAATATTATTATTAATAATATTAGTAATAATATTAATAATATGAATAATATTAATAATATGCATAATATTAATAATATGAGTATAATTTATTTTATTATTATTAATAATAATTATATTAATATGTATAAATTATATTAATAATAATAAGTATAATAAAAATGATAATATGACCAAATAACTTGTCTGGTCTAGTGGTTAATGCTTCCCTGGTCACTGGAAGGACTTGAGTTAGAAGAAACTGATAAATTAATGAAAGTCGGGTTCATCAGAAAAGCCCATTATACAACATGGTTGGCCAACGTAGTCATGGGCAAGAAATCAAATGGCAAGTGGATGATGCGCGTAGATTACACTGATATAAGCAAAGCATGTCCTAAAAACTCTTATCCCCTATCGAGCATCAACCGACTCGTGGAAGGCGCAATAGGTCATATTCTAAGTTTCTTAGATGCAGACTCAGGATACAATCAAATCCAGATGCACCAAAAGACAAGGAAAAAAGGCCTTCATGACCCACTCCAATAGTTTTTATTATGAGGTCATGTCGTTCGGTCTCAAGAATGCCGGGACCACCTACCAACGACTAATGGACTACATCTTCAAAGATATAATAGGTCGAAGCGTTGAAGTTTATGTAGACGACATCATCATTAAGTTTGACTCATGCAAACAACATATTAAAGACTTACAAGAAGTCTTTCAAGCCCTTCATACCCATGGCATGAGACTTAATCTCGGCAAGTGTGTGTTTGGGGTCGAGGGAAGAAAGTTCTTAGGTTTCATGTTCACTCACCGTGGCATAGAAGCAAACTTTGAGAAGTGTAGAGCAATCACCGAGATGCGAAGCCGTGAGAATGTCAAGGAAATTCAAAGGTTGATCAGACGACTCACAACTTTGTCCAGTTTGTGCCAAAACTTGCAAAAAAAACTAAGCCTATCGTACAATTACTACGAAAAGCTTCTAAGTTCCACTGGACGAACAAATGTGAAGGAATATTCCTTCAATTAAAAGCTTTCTTGGCATATCCTCTGGTCATTCAAAAATTGGACGCCAAGGAACCCATAATTGTATACCTTGCCATGTTAGAGGATGCGGTCAGCGTAGTATTAGTTCAAGAGGTGGAGGTAGAAGAACGACCAGTCTATTTCGTTAGTCGAGTACTCCATGGTGTCGAGGTTCGATATCAAATGATTGAGAAGGTAACCTTGGCCTTAGTCATTACTGCAAGACGAATGCGCATGTATTTCCAGAATCATCGCGTTATAGTAAGGTCTGAGACTGAATGGTCTGAGTTACTAGTCTCTCCCGCACTGCCAGATGCAGTACGGGTAACCTAAGAAGACTCGATATTAACCACATTATTTAGAGAATTGATAGAAGAAGAAATTTATTACTTGAGAAAACAACAACTAAAGAAGAAAACTGGTAGACTCGGCACTCGGAGCAAACAACACAAGTTTTATAGGCAACAAAGAAAGCGTAAACCCTACCACGTTGAAATGATGCCCTATTTATAGGAAACCAAATAGAAGAGAGGTTATTTGTCATATCTATTTCCATCTAATGGTTAACACCACTCAACATACAAAATGACATAAAACCTCCACCGTCAAACTCATCTGATTGAACAACGCACATCAAAATGACGGTTTTTTCCTAAAAAGCAAACGTCACATCTCTGCCATGCATTAAATGCTTCCAACGATCACATCTTGCCTCAAGAACTCCATTAGTTATTTTCGGCTCTTCAGAAGTTAATCTCTTCGAGCCCGAGGGGCAAGTGTATCGACCAATACCGGACAAGCCATTCTTAATGACCGACCGCCCGAGTCAAATAACATAATATAATGAATACAATAAATAACAGTTATCACTAGCATTGAATGAGTCAATGTACATCCCGAAATATTCGAGAAATATCTTCATATAATGGATAAAACAGATTAAACCGAATACACACTTCCCTGAGATTAAGGAATCGCTACACATCAGTTAACAACTGACCTCCAACCCTTTAGGGTCAAAAGCTCACAAAGCAATACTATAAATAGAGCTTTCAAGAAAAGAGTAAGGTACGTTTTTCCTATTCACTAGAATATACCTAAACCAGAGCACTGACTTGAGCGTCGGAATGCAATCGCAGGTACCCCTGATTGACCGAGCATCAGTGTTGAAGGAATGAGGTTTAAGGGCATTTGGAGATCACCGACACGTTAACAATTCTACATCAAACCACAGGTACTATTTGGACCCCTCCGCCTATACAGGTACATTTAGTAATAAGTTTCTTCTATATTTTTGTTTGATAAGTGATTATTTATAATTAAAAAATAAAATAGAAAATTTTAATATTTAGAAGGACTATATAAAAAATTAATAATAGTTTGAGATCATAAATAAATATGTAAATTAAAAATTGGCATCATTATATTTTTTTACTCACTTTTAATTTGTACACTCACTATACAATTTCCAAATTTATTATTTTAATATTTTTCATATCATTTAATTATAAATTTATTTTTTATTACTATTTTTTTTTTAAACTACCAATTAAATTGTATATAACTAAAAATATTGTCAAATTGTCAAAGTATCAATTTTTGTTTTGAAAACTATAGCTGAAGGATTAGGAAGCGGAGTAATCTATATAAAAAAAATTTATTTGAGAATCCTACTTCACCTTATAACCCAATAAATATTAATATTTTAATTATTTATAAAAATTTATAATATTGTTAATTTTAATTTTTTTTAATATTTTAATTATTTATAAAAATTTATAATATTGTTAATTTTAATTTTTTTTAATATTTTACATTTTGCGTGTATTTTCATTAAAAAAAAGTTTAAATTTTTTTTTCTGTTACAAATATTAATATTTATTGTGATTGGAAGTGAATCTGTTAACAAAAATATCATACCTCATCTATATATACCTACACGTGTGGTGAATATTTGCTTATCCTTAGAATTTTCCAAGACATTTACAATGTTATAAAACACATTCCATCTTCTGGTTTTCTGAACAATCCAAGTAGAACATGAACTTCCTTTTATACCATTGGTTTTAGCTTTTGGGAGAACGAAAGGTTAAGCTACACTATACAAAATCGTTTATATGTAAAGGTGGCAACTGAGGTAGAGAGAGAATATATAACAAACGTCCAAAACACAGCCTTTTGGAGTGATTTTTGTACTGCAGGCCCCGTTCACTTCATAGCCGTAGAGTTCTCAATCAAGTTAATAATGTTTCTTCAATCTTCCAAACCAAGAATTATAGCAGAATTTAAAATTATTTAAACCAAGTTTTGATATATATAACTTGCCTGTTCTCTCAAATTTCATAACTAACAGTAACTTCCAGTATTCTTGATTATATCTCTTCTAGCAAGCTCCAGATCCATCTACCACCCTTTTTATTGTATGTGTGAGAGAGAAAGAGACTTAACTCAAAGGGATGTTTCAGTTAGATGCATGCATTTACGGCTTAACAAGAGAGTATTGGATCGTATCATGCACCATCGATCCACAACTAGAATTAATTCCCACCCTTCAAATATTCAAAATAGCAACAGAATCAACAACGATGATAAAAACAAGAGAACTGGAATCTTTAAAACATGATCATCTATGAAAACTATAAAAATGTTGGTCACCAACAGGTTATTCATTTGCTATCATATGAGAAAAAGTAAACAAGAGAAAACGAAACAGAACTAACTGAACAACGTGTGTTCTTATGCGATGTGGTGCTTAATTATTCAAAGTATATAGTGATATATATATATTGGGTGTGGTGAAGAGAAGAGAGGAGAAGAGAAGAACTGGTATTGTAGGTAGCTAGCAAAGGGGTTCCTCAGATGATGTTGTTGCTAGAGAGGAAGGTTTAGCGCGAAGGAGAAAGACAGAAGCGAGATCGTGAGGCACTTGAAAGAAGGCTTGAGAAGGAAAAGTAGTTGTTGTTGTTGAGACAGAGAAAGAGAGTCGTGGTTTCTTGGGAGGTGGTGGACAAAGCAACATTGGAGGTTGTGAAGTGGGTGTGTGGCACTCTTGCTCCTCCTTGGACCTTGTCTCAACTACCTCTGCGCGGTGGCTGAAGGTTCTAACTGCAGGAATGGTTCGTATGGGCATGATTGGGCGAAAGTCGTCAAGGATTTCGAGGCCCATGTGTTGGCCGCAAAGGGAAGAAGAGTTTGGGAATTCAGTGTTATGATAGTGGTAGCAAATTTATGTAATTATCATGGGTTGGTTTTTGAGTGGGAGAATATTTCTTTGTTTGTTTGTTGGAGGGAAGGCGTGGAGAGAGAAATTGAGAGGATGATGATGGGAGGTGCTTAAAGAGAGACAGGTGTGTGAGAGAGAACACAGAAACTCAACAACTTGGTGCTCACAAAGATCAATCATCTCCTCTCTGCTACTATTACTACAATTAATGTTTGTGGTGGATATTTCATTTTATCGTGTAACAAAAATTTAATAGATAAGGTTTTTTAAATTCAGAGAACAAAAATCGTCAAAAGTTACTTTTTCATGATCATGTTATTGTTCGCCAATTTTATTAACAATTATTTTTTGTTGAAAAATCAATGATATGTGCTTTCATAATTATATGGTTCTTTTTTATTTATAAGATTTAAATTTACTTGAGTAATTTATATTCAATATTATTCTTACTTGTTTTTGGTCTATGCTTATTAATTTAATGCGTTTTATCTTATTAAAATAAATTTAAATTGGGTTAGTGAAATTAATATAATAGTAAGTGAAAAACTAAGAGTGGTAAATGCGAAAAATGAGAGGAGGTTGTCGCTAGCGTTGTGTTAAAAGTGAGTGTTAGAAAGTTAAAAGAAGACTATACTATCTGCATGCGGATCTTCTGGAGGTAACATAGCACAACCTTCACCTGATTCTGACACAATCATATCATCAACCCCTCCTTTTTATATATATATATACACGTGATTATACTCTTAACAATTTTTTACCATTATACTCACAATAAAATATTAATATTTATAATAAAAAAAGTTTTTAAAAAAATAAAGAAACATTTTAAATAAAAATATAGATAAAATATAAGATATTAAAATAATTTTTAAAATTAAAAATTAAAAATATTAATATTTAGTAGAATGTAAGTGGAGCAATGAATATCAAACAATCATTTTCCTTCTATTTTCACCACTAATAAAAAAATGTGATTCACATTATTACTTTTAGATTAGTTCTCCAAAAATTTAGTGTATGGTGTCACAGAATAAATAGAAAGAAAAGCTGAAAACTTTTATTATTGATTAAATTCACGAGAGAAAAAGTTACAAAAAATTAATGTAAAAACTAATTATAAAGAAAAAAATAGAAAAAAAATTAAAACACTAACTGAAACTCTAAAAAATTTAAACTTACTTTAAAACATCTAATATGTAAAAGAGGGACTTAAGAATTTTTTTAAGTATAGCGGTCTAGACAAAATAAAAAACATATCCTTTAGAAATTAAGAAAGATATTTTTTCTTAGTTAACTTATGAATTATTTAGAAACATTTTTTACATTAGATTATATGATGCTTTATGTAAATTAGTCCTAATTGAATTGTACGTCAAATTTTTTTATTACTCCATTGCATTAATTATATAATTAATAAATGGTTTATAGTGTTTGTCGGGGAATAATATACCAGTTGTTATTGTGAATGTGTACTCTTTATGTATCTTGCAAGTGAAAATGCAAATGTAAGAAGATTTAAAAGTTGTTAGACAAAGGGAAGCTTGTAACTCATGGTGCATCTTGGGGGATTTCAACTCTATCATAAATGATGGTGAACGAAGGGGGATAAACGGTGTTAGAAGAAATAAGAGAGAAATGTATGACTTTAATAATTTCATGGAATGTGTGGAGGTGGTTGATATCCCATGTATTGGAAGAACATATTCTTAGAAAATACCTAATGGCAAGGATAAGAGCAAGATTGAAAAATTCTTAACTTCCTTTGAATGGCTGCAATATTGGTCGGGTAGTAAGCAATATGTACTAGATAAACATATATTTGATTACTGAACTTTGGTGCTAAAATCAAATGTGGTGGATTGGGGTCCAAAACCATTCAGATTTCTTGATATATAGTAGGAAGATAAGTTTTGTAAAAAGAAAATGGGAAGGCTACTCGATTCAGGGAAACAAATTCCAAACATTAAAAGAGAAATTGAAAATGTTAAAGAGTGATTTGAAAGGGTGAAACAAAGAGGTTTTTGGGTATATAGATAGGATCAAACTTGATATTATGAATAAAATACAAGAGTTTGATATGTTGGATGATGTGGATAACCTGGATGAAAATAAGATCAGGGAACGAAGGGAGCTTATAAGCCAGTTACAGGTTATTAATATGAGAAATGAGTCCCTCATACAACAAAAGTCAAGGGCATCATGGTTTAAACAGGGAGACTCCAATTCCAAATATTTTTATGCGACAATTAAATGGAGGAGGATGAGAAACAACATTAAAGGAGTACATTGTCATAGTTTCAGAACATGGATGGAGGAACCAAACAAGGTGAAGGAGATGGTTAAAGAGTTCTATGAAAACAAGATGTCTGTTGTTGAGGATATAAGTGTCATGTTGGATAACGTGGAATTTAAAGCCTTAACGGACTCATATAACATGTTGCTGACTGAACCTTTTGGGGAGAAAGAAATTAAGGATGCTATTTGGGATTGTGATACTAGTAGGAGCCCTGGTCCAAACGGAATAACCTTCAATTTTATTAAGAAACATTGGGATCTACTAGAAAATGAGGTGGTTGGAGTAGTAAAATACTTTCACAGTGAAGGGAAGATACCGAAGGGCTGTAATGCATCATTCATAACGATGATTCCACAGTCGGAGAATCCTCAATCTCTTGAAGAATATGTACCCATCTCATTTGTAGGGTGTTTATATAAGACTCTGGCTAAGGTATTATCTAAAAGGATTCAAAAAGTTATTGAGAAGGTGATCGATGTGTCACAATCAACTTTTTTTTATCTAATAGAGGGTTATTAGATAATATCCTTGTAGTGAGCGAGGTTGTGGATGAATTGAAAAGAAAAAGGAGAAGAGGGATGGTTGTTAAACTAGATTTCAAAAAGGCATATGATTCAGTGAATTGGGAGTTCCTATTCTACATGTTGGGCAGACTAGGGTTTTGTGAAAAATGGATACAATGGATCAAAGCTTGCTTAGAATCTGCTACTATTTCTGTTCTGGTGAACGGTAGCCCAACAAAAGAATTCAAACCTTCCAGAGGCCTTAGATAGGGAGACCCAATGACACCTTTTTTTGTTTTTGATTGTGGCACAATGTTTGTCAGGGTTGGTAAAACAAGCGTCAAGAAAAAAAAAACCTGTTTTCGAGAATAAAAGTTGGGAACAAGAACATAGATGTGAATTTACTCCAGTTTGTCGATGACACCCTTTTCGTTTGTGAATCCAGTGTGCAGAATATCATGGCTATCAAGGCTTTTTTGTTTTTTTATTATGGCACAAGGTTTGTCAGGGTAGGTAAAACAAGCGACAAGAAAAAACCTGTTTTCGGGAATAAAAGTTGGGAATAAGAACGTACATGTGAATTTACTCCAGTTTGCCGATGACACCCTTTTCATCTGTGAATCCAATGTGCATAATATCATGGTTATCAAGGCTATACTAAGATGTTATAATTAAGCTATGGCCTTAGAGTAAATTTCCTCAATAGTAAAATAGGAGCGATTGGAATAGATAAGAATGTGGTGAATTTGTATTCTGAAATACTCCATTATAACCTAATGGAATTACCTTTCACCTACTTATTCCTACTTGTTGGTGGTAATACATCTAGATGTTCTTTTTAAGAACCTGTGCTAGCAAAGACCAGAAAGAAACTTTCAGTGTGGAAAGGGAGGGACCTATCCTTTGCGAGAAGAGTTTGCCTTATAAAATATGTTATTAATGTCATACCTCTGTTTTTCCTATTCTTTTTTAAAACCCCGATAGGAGTGTGAAAGGAAATTACAAAATTACAGAGAAGTTCCTATGAGGATGGGGCTCGAAAGTGAGGGAAATTGCTTGGATTAGTTGGGACAATATTTGTAAACCGAAAGAGGAGGGCGGACTTGGTATCAAGCGAATTGATCTGTTTAATAAGGCATTCTTGGCAAAATGGTTATGGAAAATGAGATCTCCCGGCATGGCCTTTGGAAGGATGTACTAGAATAGAAATATGGATTGTGGAGGATGGCGAACTCAGTTACATCGGCTCAAAATGAGTATAAATCTAGATGGTGGAATGATTTATCAAAAGTAAGCCTCTCAGATTAAGGAAGCAGATGGTTCATTTAAAATTTGGTTTGGAGAAGTTCAAATTTTGGGAAGACGAATGACTTGCTAATTCTCAACTCAAAGAGAGATACCCTATAATTTACAACAACTCCTTACTTAAAGATAAACCTATTGGGAGATTCGGAAGTTAGTCTACAAAGGGGTGGAAGTGGGCTTTTAGTTGGAGAAGGAAATGGTTCGAGTGGGAAAAACCTATGGTTGAAGATTTTATGGCGAATATATCACAAGTTTCCCTACATCCAGATAAGGAGGACTCATGGTTATGGAACGATCCCCCCTCATACAGTTTCTCGGTAAAATCCGCCTATAAAAAGCTAGCAATTCATGGAATACGGAGTGTACCAGAAGTGTTTACATATTGATGAATTTCTATTATAAGTGCACCGCGTTGTCAGAAGTAATAATTGTCCCTAAGGACGGATATCGATCCCACAAGGAACAGTTGAATTATCAAGTACAATGGCTGAGATTAGCTCGATGAATCATAATGAGTTGGTTAACCATTTTGAACAATTTGTCAGCATATGCTTTGATAATGAAGGCAATAGGTTGAGGAAAAGCCTATGTGTCTCTATGATATGGTGTAGTTGGAAGCATAAAAACAAAACTATTTTTAATCAAGCTAAGATTGATGCTGAGGAAATTCTTACCAAGGCACAAGTCCAATCCTGGGCATGGATGAAACATAAAGTAAGGAAAGTTAAGTTCTCCTTTTCTGATTGGATTTTATCACCCTTAATTTGAATTAACATGACAACAAAATAATTTGTTCAATATAAATATTTAACTTGCTCTATATCTGATTGTTTACTCACTGGTGGAGGTTGATGGTAATGCATTTAAATTTGTTGCATGTATTATTGTTGTCAAATAGAAATAGTTATGCTTTGGTATCTTTGATCTAGTTGAGAGGAGGGGAAGGTTGAGTTTTTTGGTGCAGGTGATGATGATATACCGATGATGGTGCAAATTGGTGCAGAGTATGTGGGGTACGTTTGAAGCAAAGGAAGTCAGACCCTACAACTGCTTCTTGGCGTTCAAGGAGAATATTACAAAGGGATTTAAAGGTTGTGAATAAAGAATGACAACAGAGGTAAAGTAGGGAATGAATATGGGGTTTAAGAAGAAGATGCAAAATTCAAAATGGTAGATGGTTTGGTCTAGGAGAGACATTTAAGCTAAGTGGGCACAAATGAAGCTTGCAGTTTTGCTCAAGCTTAAACGACAACACATGACCAACAACACATTCCAACAAGCGGGTGATTACTTATGTAAAATCAACATTAACATCTTTAATCACTTTTAGGTGTTGTATGAGTGGATAAGGTGTTGTCTTGGTGGAGTCAAGATTGTTAATTTGGAAGATACGGAAAAATTCACATAGAGTCATTGAAACTATGCCGCTGGTTTTGGAAAGTAGTATTGGAATATAGGTGTATGCAATTGCTAGTGTTGTGGTTGTTATGTTAAAACAAGAAAGGGAATGATCAATAAAATGCTAGCCTTAATTTGTAGTTTCATATAATGCTTTTGGTTTGTAACTTAGGAGTGAGATAATCATATTCTACTTTTCTATAAGGGTTGGGACATCCCTAAAGTGTTCATTTTTTTTTATTCTTTGTTGAAAAAAAAGTATATAAGTGGTGTAAACCTAATTTTATAAGCTAATTTCATAAGGTTAAATTAGGTTTAAAATCCACTTCTTAATATATAATATCAAAGTCATTTAGAGTTTATTTTAGCGAAAGTTGGTTGGCCTGATAGTTTATGCTAGCGAGAGTTTGTTGGCCTTATCAGACCACTTGTTATCATATTGTTATCGAACCCCTCATAAATATATAGTTCCACACACATAAGCTAGTTGAGTTAGGCTTAAAGTTTATTTCTTAATAATTGAAAAGAATGATGATGTTGAAAATTATATAGTATCAAAGTCATTTAGAGTTTATTATAACGATATTTTATTGACCTTATTATAGTATCGGGTCGTTATCGAACTACCCATAAATATATAATTTGATACACATAAGTCGATTGAGTTAGACTTAAAGTTTATTTCTCAATAATAGAAAAAAAAGGATAATATTGAAAATTGGTTAGAAAATATATAAATGCAAGAAAAATCACTTAAAATTATCATCAAATCCTAAGTTGGGCTATTAGATATTAAATACAGCCCACCGGATCATCTTTTTCCTGGATTTGGCCCAAACTATAAAATGACTTACGCGAACTAGTTAGGACCGATAAAAAAAGTATAGAGAGAGTAAAAACAAAGTGAAAAGTGTAAGTTTATAAAAAATAAGTGAAAAGTGACGAGAGAAAATATTGTATTATAGAAACTAAAAAGTTATTTAATTCTATAATATTCTCTCAAGATTTTCGAAAAGGAAAGTAATCATAATTTATCTTTATTAAAAGAAATAAGATCAAATTTAAGTAGTGAAGGATATATTCATAATAATTGTAACCTTCAATTCTTTTTTGTGAAGAACTAATCTTTAGAATTTTCTATCAAATAAAGCGATACTAACCTAATATCACATACAACAAGTTTGTACTTAGGAAGTTCTGACCAGTAATTGAGGCATTGAAAATATACACACAAAAAAATGATTTAATACATTTTAGGATCAGCCATTTTAGTCTGTTTTTTTTTTTTTCAAATCCTATCATTAACATTTTATGTTAACTATGATGAGGTTATTATGATGTTATGATAACATCATCATATGATTTTCTTTTATCAGCACTATATCATCATATATGATATCTTAGTAAAATCTTCAACTCAACAATATAGATGTTATCAAGAATGTTATGTAATTATACGAGACGTAATTAAGAAGTAAAACAAAAAAATAGATATATTTATAGGATTTAAATTAAAAATATTTTATTTCTAGTTTAAATAAAAAATTATATACCTTATAAAAAAAAATCTCACAAAACCTAAAATAGAGATAATATATTTACAAAAATCAGATAACAAGTTATAAATTTTAAAAGGAAATCTAAACACATTTTTTATAATAATATATAATTAGAAGCGTCAAAATCTTATAATATTTATAGTCGTCCTCACCCTATGTCAGGACAATAGGCAATTTTCATCGCTTTAAAAAAAAGTAAAATTTAATTTTAGTTTCTAAAAGTCCCTAAAAGTCACTAATATATTTTTTATATTTTACTCCAATAAATATCACTTTTTTTATTTTAGTTTATAATAATGTCATATGCTAATAAATGAATAGGCTTGACACCTCCCAAACTTTTCTGGAAGTTTTTTTCTTCATAAAATGACATGATTTTTCTTTTTATATTGTTAAACTAAAATCTAATAAAATTAAAATATACAATCATTGAAATATTTAAATAATAAAAATATCACTAAATTTATATTGTTTATATCAATACTTAATAGTTAATTTTAAATACTAAAAATATCACACCACTTTATTGTTTGTTTCAACATTTAGGTATCTTCAATAACATTTAAATCTTTATTTAATATATTTAATATTTTGTTTTAGTATTAAAAATAAAAAATTGAAATAAAATTATGTTAAATGGGGGACGAACTAAACCAGTAAGACTAAAAATCATTTTGCGTATTTTAATTATTCACAAAATCTGCAAATGGGTCGACCATAGACCTGGATCCATGCACCTAATATCATGTAATTAGGTCATCACAATATCATGATGATATCATCATTATTATATTTAAGAAAAAAGTTAATAACGAAAAACTAAAAATAAATAAGAAAACCAAACAAAACATGAAATAAAGACTGAAACAAAGATACCTACTACAAGAATACATAAGTTTTAAAACGTGTATCAATGTCTGTCACCTGCCACTGGAAGCTCATTAATTGTATTAATTCTTAATTGTGCCAACTTTCAGCTGCTTTCTGCCTTTCTAGTGTTTATGCCTTTATGGTCACAATTGTTTGATGGAGAAGTGACCAGGGGGACTTCTACACAGTTACTAGTAAATCCTTATGTGATCACCAAATTTTTTTTATCTCTTTTTAGAGCACTCATATACATACATAACTATTCAACATTCATAGATTAGATTGATACAAACAAACTCCAAGAACAATTGAGTGGAGAAATTAGTGGATAAGCACATCTAAAGCCAAATATATTCCCTCGTTTTTTGTAAGAAGATAATAAAAATATCAAATTAAAAAAAAAACTTATATACATTCTTTCATAGGGAAAAATATCAACCAACAAACAATAAAAATAGGCGAAATAATAGCATGTATCCAAATTGAAAAGAAAATAAAAATTAACATATACTAAATTTTTTATAGTGGAAAATCCTTAACATAAAGCAAAAACTCAAGAGACATAGTTTAGGAAAAAATTTCACCAATAATAATTAATAGGTCTCCAAATTAATAGACAAGTGTTCTTCTTCCTAACAAGACAAATAATTATACAATAATACTCCAATAAGTTTTTAGTTAGACAACACAAAACCAAATAAATGAGATAATCGGTATAAACTTCCAAGCTAGTCCTTTTTGCACATTTGTATAGGATACACTGGTTACTGTTTTTTTTTTCTCTTTTGGTGGTTTTTTTTTTCTCAATTTCTGTCTTTCTATCTCCCCGTAAAAAAACCTAAAAAAAATCGTTCTTTAAACTACATAATGGTTGGTAGCCCATAAATTGGTTATCTACCTAACAAATCACTCTCTCACCAATTAATTGGGTCATAATTAATTGAAATTGTTTTCTCTTTACAAAATAATAAGTTTTTTTTTCAGGTAAGATCGTTGTCACCATATCAGAGTTATTCTTAATTGTATGAATTTTCTCTAATGATAATTGTTTAATCTCTAATGCATTACATATCCAATAATATCGTACTTCAACATATTTTGAGCTCGAATAAGTTCTTGTAGAGATGCATTGCATTTTGACTATTAAATACAAAACATATTTATCTTATGATAGTCTCAATTCTTTATAGGAATTGTCCATAAGATCCTTAGTAGCTTATGTAATAACAATGTATTCTACATTTGTAGAAGATAGAATAATACATTTTTGTAGTTTGAATTGTTGTGACTTCCTCCTCCTTCAAAATTCGTCATATAATCAAAAGTAAACTTCCTAAAATCCACATCATCAACTATGTATGCATTTGTGTAACCATTCAATATCGGCTTACATAAACAAACTACTTTAGAAGTACCTTTAAGTTACCTGGTTATCCATTTTAAGTTTGTTAATGTTTTTTTCCCATGATTAGTAAATAAGCGCTGACTAATAACATCAACAACATGAGCAATGTTCGACCTTATGCACACGAAAACATACATTAAACTACTAACTACATATGAATATGGAGTCTTTTGCACTTATTCTTTTCTCTTTCTCACAAGTATGTCACTATTTTGAGCTTAACTTGAAGTAACCTACAAATGGAGTGTTAATAGATTTAGAATTGTCCATAATAAATCTCTTTAATACATTTTCAATATTTTTTTGTTATGATAACCATAAATTTCCATTCTTTCTTTCACAAGAATACAATGATCAAAAAAGGTTTTATCATACTCATGATCCATCATGAAGGAAACTAATTTCCTATACCTACCTTGGAACTTGTTTGAATCCATACAAGTTTTTCCCCAATTTACAAATGAATTTTTATTTATATTTAACTGTGAAACCTTCATGTTGTTAAATATAGATATTTTCTTCTAAGTCACCATGAAGGAAGATTATTTTCACATCAAGTTAGTCAACTTCTAAATTTAAACTTGTTGCCAAACCAAGTACAACTCTAAATGAAGACATTAATTTTGACTGCAAATGAAACTATCTCTTCAAAATAAAATCCTTTCTTCTCACTAAAGCCCTTCATCACCAACCTTGCCTTATACCCGTGAATTATTATCTTCTAATTTCAATTTGAACACCTATTTATTTCTCACTACTTCCTTGCCTTTATGCAAGTTCACAAGTAGTTTTAAGGATTCCATCTCCCCTTACATGGCTTTATATCACTTGTCTTTCTCTTCATGTGACATAGCTTCTTCTTAGATTTCAAGCTTTTCAACATTAGTCAACAACACAAAATCATTAGCAAAATATTTATGTGAATGACAATTCTTTCTAGTAGATCTTTTCAATTAAGGGTCCATAGGTAGTTCAGGAGGAACTAGTTCAGTTGGTTCAATGACTTGAGTCTCGAGCATGTCAACTACATGATCAACAACTCTCAAGGGAGGTTCTGGCATAACATTAATGTACCTATGAGTAACTTGTCCTGACTTCTTTTTCTTGACAGTATCTTTAATGGTCTGGTCCTTAAGAAAAATAACATCTCAACTTTCTAACAATTTTTTTATCAACTGCATCCCAAAATCTGCAATAAAAATCATCACGACCATAACTTATGAAGATAATTGTTTAGACTTCCCATCAAGCTCGAATCTTCCATCTCTAGGGATGTTAATATTAATCCTAGTTTTCCTCATGAGTTTTTTTATTTAAAAAACTACTCTTGATTATGCCAAAAGTCAATTTTTCATTTGGAGGACAAAATTGCTTAGAGATACCACAAAGTATCTCAACTTCCTGGTAATAAGTTAAACAACAAAAATACAAGTAACTCATCATCCAATACAATCTTCATGACAAATCTTCCATTTGATATTTTTACATTAAATAATTGGTAGAATCTAGTTTAATTATGGTTCTTGTACCATCATCATCTTCCATCTTTAGAGCACAAGTCAAAGCTCCTAACGGGAACTCTTATACGAGTTGTTGGGAAGATAATAAAAAAAATAAGCAGAAGAAAAATTCAGGTCAATTTTTTCCTGCATAAATAATGTAAGCTCAAAAAATATCAAGCAACAAATAAAATGATAGGCAAAATAATTAGATGCACCAAACAAAAAAGAAACAAAATTAGAATGTATCAAAACTTTTAAGTCAAAACTTTCACTAATAATAATTAATGAATACAGTACAAATTTTCTTAGATCCTCAACGAATCTATAAAAAATGTTTTTTTCAGCAACAATAACAATACCAATGAGTATTATTTAACTAGATAATAGAGATAACCAAATACATAGAATAATTAGTATAAAACCTCTTCTCCAAACTAGCTTTTCTATATAAATTTATGTCATACTTCTTTTCTTTTTCACCATACCTACTCAATTTTGTTTTCATATCTACCAATAAAAAACTTGAAAAAAAAAACATTATTTAAACTGTATAATTGCCTTCTAGTTCATAAAGAAATACTTCTAGCCCAATAAATTGGTCACACGCATGACATTTGCATGTGTTATTGTATACGAACTCAACTCTAGTAGGCCACTACATCAGAGGCACTTTAGCAATATGCTCTTCAAGTCCACAATGCATCAACTACAAGGGAATATGGTGCTGAAGGGTTCAATTCAATTCACTACCTACTGAGCACCATTTGGCTGATCGCGTTGTTGAACTACCTGGGAACGATTAACCCGTTTTCTGTTATAATTGTTACCAACAGGTTTCTCATTAGCTGCTTCAATCTGTTCCAATCTTTCAAGAACTTCTTTCATCGATGGCCTCACTTTTGGATCTCTTTGGATGCATTTGAGAGCTAGTTGAGCTACCTGTAATGCTAAGTTGGTTGGATACTTTCCTTCCAACTTTGCATCCATAGTGCTTCTTATTTTTGCTCTATTTAGTAGATTTGATTTGACCCAATCCGTGAAGGACTTTAGCACCCGCAAGCGCACCCCTGTCAGCACCTCCGTCAAAACAATTCCGAATGAATACACGTCACTTTTCACTCTCAAACGACCTACACAATAGACATGTGAACATTTAGTATCAAGTCTCGTTTACAAAAGGTTTATGAAATGTTTAAGAGAAAATTTGTGGATATTACCTGTTGCCGCATACTCAGGAGCAGCATAGCCTCCTGTTCCCATAACTCGTGTTGATACGTGAGTCTGATCAATCGAAGAAAAAGATTTGGCTAAGCCAAAGTCTGATAACTTTGCCGTAAATGTCTGTCACAAAAGCAAAAACTAAAGATTTTTTTATTTCACTGACGTGAAATCTTTCAATACCATGCTAACACTACGTTGAGAAAAGAAAAGTTATTCAAACAAGTCAAAATAAAACTTACCTCGTCAAGGAGTATATTTGAGGGTTTAAAATCTCTATGTACAATTTTCATTTCCATGGAATGAAGGAAATTAAGTCCCCTAGCCGCTCCAATCATAACCTTTAGCCTTGTATCCCAAGAAAGGGGTTGAACATTTGCACCTCCTGCATGCCGAAGAGAAATCGTGTGCATAAATCAGAGAAAATGACAAATCAATTCCGCATAATTGGTATGCATGATGCTACCAGCAGCAGCATTTCTTACTTCCAAATAGGTGGTTATCCAAGGAGCCACGATGCATGAATTCATACACCAGGAACAGCTCACTATCCTCTTGCCGAAATCCCAGCAACTTGACAAGGTTGGGATGAGAAAGCCTCCCTAAGAAATTCACCTCTGACTGCATAAAGAAGATAATCAAACAAAAGTTTTAAATCATAAGAATGATATTAACGCTTACCTGCCATTCCGCAACTCCTTGCAAGCTTCCGGGATTCCATTTCTTGATGGCAATAGTCAATCCCTCTCCTCTAATCAAACCCTTGTATACTGCACCAAAACCCCCCTCTCCTATCACCCTGTCAGCTCTGAATTTTTTGGTAGCAGCCCTCAATTCTGCCAAAGTAAATACTCTTAAGTTTGGAGCATTCAAGATCTCACCATGAGGAAACTCCTCTCCATCTCTGACTCCAGAGGCCTGGCTATTCTCAGAGCCCCAAAATGACGTGCTAGTGTTATTTCCTGATGTGTGATTATTGCTACTACTTTGCCCAAACAGACTACTGCTTCCTCCAAAGTCACTTCTACACCCACGAGAAGTAGAATCACTATTCTGTATAAGTCTTGTCTTGCTGAGACCGGCAGAGAACTGAGTCCTCCCTGAGACATCGTCACAGCAAAACAAACTTTCATGTAAAGTACAAAAAACGATGCCCAGATACTTAACTTCAAAGTATCAAATATTTCATAAACCATAGCTAATATTGTTTTACTTTGCGCGTTTGACTTATAGATTTGTTTAAAAAACTGATGACCATAGGATGCACCTACGCTTGCAATTAGCAGTTAAAAAAACAAAAAGAACCATAATTACCTAAATGGTTCTTCGCGTTGGGATGATCATCAGGTTTAGAAGCTGATTGAAGACTCCAACAGTTCCCCATTGACTTGTTTATGCTGTTTCCTTGGCACAAAATCAGAGGAATAAATGTGAGAGTAAGGGAGAGAGAGCAACTTGCATGTGACGGGACAAAGGGAGGGTCCAAGAATACTCCAAGGAAAGGCAATGGTATTGCTAATCATGTTATGTTGAGCTTCAAATGGAGCCGTGAGACACTTTCTTATTACTTCATATAATCCGTGTTGAAATTCATTTTAGCAAGAGTTGAAATTTTAACACTTCCAAATTTGAGTCAAAATGGGAAATAGAAGAGAACAGTTCAAGCAGAAACCAGTCAACAACTAATTAATGGTTACGTTTTTGCCACTAAATTTCCCATACTCATGTATAACAAATTTACATTTCACAGATATTTAGTTCACATCCATTTGATTTGCTATTTGAGTAATAAAAGATAAGAAGTTTTTTTTACCATGGAGAACTTGCTCTATTATACAATTCTTAATTGATGATATAAAAAGGGATATTTTGTCATTTTATACAAAAATTGAAATTTTAGATAAAGAAAGAGAATTGTATAACGGAACAAGATTGTAAATGTATATTTTTTTTATATATAATAGTGGAATCACTTTTCCCATGTATGTTTGCAAATTTTATTATTTAGTTTTAATTTTATATGTTTATTTAAATAAAAATATATGTATTATTGTCTTTTATATGTGATTTGTAATCTATAATTTGAATCAAAATAATGTTGGAGAGATATTACAAATTTGCATGGAAGGGAGAAAAAAAACCAATACAACTCTATTGTAGAGTAATAATGTATACAGTTATTTTAGTAGATATATGTTTAACTATATTTTTTTGTTTTTTTTTATAAATTTAAACTTTAAAATATAATTAATAAAAAAATAGAAACAAATGTGTACAAAATAAGATATCTTTTATATATATATATATATATATATATATATATATAAGGAGTATGTATTAAATAAAAAGTACACACACAATCCTAAACCCTAACAATATTTGTCAATTTTATGTAAAATAATTTTTTTAATTTAAATTAATATCTTTTCATTATAAGAAATTATTTATTACATACAGATACAAATCCGTATGTAAATTGAGCGTTACATATAGATATTTACATACGGATTTTATTCAGTATGTAAATACACATTACATACAATTTTTTTTTGTATGTAAACCAAAAATAATTACATACAGACATAACTCGTATGCAATTTTGACGCCATAAAGTGAAAAATAATTACATACAAATCATATATGTATATACAACATTACATTTTTAATTAAAAAAACAAAAATTGTTACATACGGATTATATTCGTATGTAAAATTGAGACATTAATATATTTAATGCATTTTAAAAAATTAATTCTTGGTCTTACCATGCTATTCAATTAGGGTTTGAACGTAGAGAAGGAGAAAGAGAAACGATGAAGAAAAGAAAATGGAGAGCAGCGTCTGCTTGCGTTCTTTAATCCGAATAATATTGGATTGGAACAGCGTCGTCGTCCCTTACAAGAGTGCGTGGAGGAGGAGAGACCAACGATGAGGTCTCAAGTCTCGCTTCGAGATCTACGACGCCATCTCCCACATCCGCATTGACCGCGATATTATCGGCTACATTACTTACCGATCAAAGGACTTCGACAACGATGCGATATAAGTCGGTGTTAACCCCTCCTTCGGAATCACCGTTAGCTCCAAAAAGGGGCTTCCGTTTACCCTTTTGTTACCTAGGGTTTTGATGTTCTTGTTTTTTTATTATGATTTGTGAATGTAGAGGTTTGTTTTTCTCCTTTTGCAGTTAATATTACTTTTTTTGTTGAGTATTTTCTTGCATGTGGTATGCAAGTATGAATTAACAAAGCGTGTTCTTTATGCATATGCCTATCATTGTAAAGTGTAATTCAATTTTTTTTGTAATTGTAATGCTAAATTCATGTTTTTTTGTGTGGAATAAAAATAGTGGTGAAGAACTGATGAAGAATGTAAATGTGTGACATACATGTTGTTGTTTGCATGTGATGGTGTGTGGATGTTATTTTTATCAATTATTTTTTGTTGACATGAAAGTCTTTTGGTTTCAGCTCAACCAGTCAAAGGTTCTAGACAATATAGGGTTTTAGATTTGGCGGAGCCACTTGATGCGTGTGTAGAACTGACAAATAAAGTTGAACGAATTCTCAATATGAGTTCACCTTTTGCTTTGGTGGTCAGAGGGGGATGTAATTTTCTAGTATAATGTAATTTAGAAGACATGTATTAGGGATTGTTGGTTATTGTTTTTCCTTTTTAAATGTTAAATGGAAGTTTAGAGAAACAATTTCATTCAATGCTAGGGTAGATTTTTTTTATGACCATTGAAATTGGGGTGTGTCAGCAATAATGGCATTATAGTCTAAGATTTTAGATGTATTGGGGGCTTTATATGTAGTTAATGGATATATTATCAAGGAAGAACGTATGGAAAGGATGACAACATGCATACAAGACGGGGCTGGAAAAAATTAACACTAAGCATATCAATTCTATTGTCAAATAATTGGATATTAAAGATAACTTATCATTCGGCAGATTTCTTTTTTTCTTGCACATTGTATTGTTTCGTATACCTACATCATATTTTGGGAATTCTAATTCACAATTTTTTGGAGTTTTAGTGGCAGGAAATTCTGCTAGGATAAGTTTGATATTTACTGTTGTGACCATTTGTAAGTGTTGACTCCTTTCTTATAACATTCTAATTATGTTCTTTTTTTTATCACACTCTCCCGAATTCTATAGATTTTGTTAGTTTAGTTGTAATAGATTATTTGGAACATCATTTTTATAATACATTGCAGTAGCATACGCTAGTGAAATAAAATTACCTTTATTGTAGTAGAAATGTGAAAATAAATAAAAAAAATTCTCATGATATATTGGTACGTATCTTTTTAATATATATATATATATATATATATATATATATATATATATATATATATATTTTTTTTCTTTCTAAGAAGTTTATTATATCATAGTCCGCAAGATTTATCAGAAATTTTTTTAGACTATATATATAAAGTATTTGT